>JAEEGH010000652.1_pt1 | contig 114835 bp, 98 predicted proteins | sample 9134181 | NCBI WGS metagenome assembly JAEEGH01 (sample SAMN16246544, study PRJNA631951) | gut metagenome | biome: gut microbiome; feature: rumen; material: DP-attached | host: Bos | place: Iran: Karaj | collected 2018-10
GTTTTTTTAAGTTTTATATAATAATAATTATAGGAGGAGATAAATTATGAACGAAATGATATTGCTAGAAAAAGAAGAAATTAAAAATAAAATATATTTAATAAGAAACCAAAAAGTAATGCTTGATAGTGATTTAGCTTTAATTTATGGATATACAACTAAAAATTTTAATCGTCAAGTTAAAAATAATATCAAAAAATTTGATAATGATTTTATGTTTCAATTAACCAAAGAAGAAATGAGCCAAATCTTGAAGTCAAAAAAATTGACATCAAGTTGGGGAGGAATTCGAAAACTCCCATACGCATTTACAGAGCAAGGTATTTATATGTTGATGACCGTGTTAAAGGGTGATTTGGCAACAAAACAAAGTAAAGCATTAATTAGAACATTTAAAAGAATGAAAGACTATATTAATAATAATTCGATTGTTGGGGTTAACGAAGTAATCAAATTAACAAATATAGTTAATGAACATTCTTTGAGAATTGATAATGTTGAATACAAGCTTGGTTTGGTTATGAATAACTTTATTGATCCATCTACATATAAACATTTTCTAATATTAGATGGAGAAAAGCTAGAAGCTGATGTAGCATATCAAGAGATCTATAAGATGGCTAAGCATAGTTTATATATAATAGATGATTATGTCGATGCCAAAACATTACAGCTATTAAAAATAGCAAATGTAAAAGATATGATTTTATTTACAGACAATAAATCTAAAAGTGGTATAACTCCACAAATAATTAAAGATAGTGGATTAGATATTACAATCAAACATAATGGTAGAGTTCATGATAGATATATAATCATTGATTACAATACAAAAGCTGAAAAGATATACCATTGTGGTGCATCATCAAAGGATGCTGGAAACAAAGTAACAACAATCATGAAAATAGAAGAACCTAAAACATATCATACATTCATAGATCAGATAATATTAAAGGATTAAACTGAAGCGGATCCAATAATTGCAATAGCATCCTTGGAAATTGATATGCACCCCAATTATTGGACAACAAGGAGGTGCATATTTTTATGGCAATAAAATAGGGAAGCACTTGCTTCCCTAAATATATTTAGAATCAATTTATTTTTGGATGTTTGGTAATCCGTTCTTGTCGAATTCGTCAATCATATCCATTGTGATATCTAATACCTTAGATAAACATTCTGGAGATAGGTTGTCGTAATTATCTAATCTTGTGTGATAGTATTGTTGAACGTTTGGATCCATAGCAGCTAAACATGTAGCCTTTAGACCTGATTGAGAGAATGCAGCAGCATCAGTAGCTCCAGCGAATACTGAACCATACTTTAGATTCATACCATTCTTCTTTGCAGCGTTCTTTGCTAATTGGCAAACGCCTAAATCGTTTTTAGTAATACCATTCATATCTCTAGAGTAGATAACAAGGTGTTCAAGTTCCCTTAGTGTTTCAAATGTAACGAATACAGTTTCGATACCTTCTTCCTTACCGAACTCTGGATTTGCCTTACAGAAGGCCTTAGCGCCTCTTAAACCAGCTTCTTCTGAACCAGTGATAAGAGCAACGACTTCTGTGTTTTCTAATTCAATCTTGTTGTCCTTTAAAACTTTGATAGCGGCAATAGCCATTTCGCAAGCTGTTAGGTTATCGTTTGCGCCTGGAACAACTGTCTTATAATCGCAGAACCATAAGAAGCAAATGTAAGCAGGGATGAAGATTAATCCAGCAAAGCTTGTATATAGAGTCCAACCAGTTGGTGTTCCAAATGGTCCGTTAACAATACATGTAACAATTGCAAGAATTAAAGAGAATGCAAAACCAGCAACAACAACGATAATTGAAGTTAAGAATAATTTGTATCCTCCAACATAATGCCAGTGCCATTCATATACAGCATCACTATGTCCATTAAATACGATACGCTTTTTGATTTCGCCTTTTGGCTTTAACATACCAATAACGTTACCAGATGTTCCGTATTCGAATAGTGGATCGATAAATGGTTTATAGAAAACAAATTCTAAAAACATTGGGGCAATAGCAATAACGTAACTTAGTATTGAGAATACTGGAGTCATATAATAAATTGCGTTACCCAAAATAGTGAAGATTGTAACGAATAATGTCCAGCCGAAGAATGCTCTTGGTGCAACTCTAAATGGTTGCTTAACAACATTGCCTTCGCCACACATAGAAGCAAGTTCATCTTTCATGTGATCAAGCGCTTGATTTTCACCAGTAGAACCAGGGACACGTGGTTCGTAGTCCTTAATAATATGTTCGATTTCGCTTGTGATATATGAAACTGCTTTTTCCTTTGATTCCTTAGTAATTTCCATATTCTACCTCAACCTTTTATATTTTAAATATATTAATATTTTCACTTAATTATAAATAATAATTATAAGAATTTCAATATAGAATATTAATAAAGTGTGCTATAATAGAGCATATGGAAATATTATTAGCAGCTCAAGCCTTTGATACAAGATTATTATCTGATGTTAAATTCTATGTGATTTTAGCATTATTAGCTGCTGCTTTAATTGCAATTATCGTTATTTTTTCTAGATGGGAATCTTTTAAAATGAAGAAGAAAGATGATTCAGATAAGTCAAAATATGTAAGGCCTACAATTATAAAAGTAGATAATGAACATAAGAAATAAAATCAACTCCACGCAGGTGGAGTTTTTTTTTATGTAAAATTTTTACAATTTCTTTACAATCCCTTTACATCATTTTTTAGATTAAATATAATATTTACAAAGCAAAAAAATGTGGAGGTTTTATTATGAAAAAGAGTTTAACACTTATTGCAGTTGTAGTTTTACTAGTTGTATTATCTACAGTACTTTTAGCAGCTTGTATCTCATCTGATCCAGCTAAGGCTAAAGAAAGCTATGAAAAGGCTGGTTACACAGTTCTTATGGCAGACACAACATCTGGCATTGGCGGAGCTATCAAGAACCTAATTGGTATCGTTGATGACACAACAAATCACGTTGTTAAGGTATTAACAGTATCTAACAGCAAATATGCTGGTACAATCACATATTATGATGATAATGACACAGCAAAGAAAGTTTACAAGAGTGCTAAAGAAAATGCTGGCGAAGATACATATGTAAAGAGAGACGGTAAGGCTGTATTCGTAGGCGATAAGGAAGCATATAACAAGAAGAAGGCTGACTAATTATAGTTAGGCAGAAACAAAATAAAATTAGGGTGCGTAAATGCATCCTAATTTTTTTGACATTACCTACGCGCATATATATAATAATATAGCAAATTAAAACTTTGGAGGTTCTTCATGGAAGAAATGAACAGAATTGCTGATATCGAGCAAAAAGAGCCCCAAGTGGAAGAAGTAGTTTCAAACCCACAACCACAAGCAGAAGCTTCTGCAAGTGAAAAACTAAGCGTATCAGATCGCTTCAAAGAAGCCTTTAGAGGTGGAAAGAACAGCCCAGCTGCAAAAGTAACAAAGTCTTTAGCAAAAAGATGGTTTATTGATGCATTCACTGGAATGGCATTAGGATTATTCGCAACATTAATTGCTGGTACAATCCTATGTACAATTGCTAAGATTTTCCCAGCTGATTCAAAGGCTTTCTATATTGTAAATACAATAGGTTCAATCGCTAAATCATTAATGGGTGCTGGTATCGGTGTAGGTATCGCATTCAAGCTAAAAGCAAAACCACTTGTAATTTTTACAGCGGCAGTAGCAGGCTTTGCCGGAGCTTTTTCAAACGCAGTTATCGCTGGAACACTAGCACTAAAGTTAGGTGCGCCAGGTAACCCAATCGGTGCATACGTAGTAGCATTGATGGCAATTGAAATAGCATCTTTATATGCAGGTAAGACAAAGTTCGATATTATCTTAATTCCTCTTGGAATGATGATTATTTCAATCTTTGGTTTATATGTAGCATGGCCATTTATCTGGTTAGTAGATCAATTAGGAAAACTAATCGCTATAGCAACAAACGCAACTCCATTCTTTATGGGAATTATCATTGCCGTAATCATGGGTATCTTGTTGACAATGCCAACATCATCTGCAGCTATTTGGGTAGCAGTAGCAAGCCCAGTTTTAGCAGGTACAGATCCAACTTTAGTTGATGCTATGTTGCTTGCTGGCGGTGCAGCAGTAGTTGGATGTTCATGTCAAATGGTTGGATTTGCTGTTATGAGTTTCAAAGAAAATGGTTTCTCTGGACTTATCTCACAAGGCTTAGGAACAAGTATGTTACAAATTCCAAACATTATGAAGAATGGTTGGACATTTGTACCACCAATTGTAGCTTCAGCTATTTGTGGACCAATCGCTACATGCGTATTTAAATTAAAGTGCGGTACAGCTGGTGGCGGTATGGGTACATCAGGATTAGTTGGTGTTATCGATACATTTACACAAAGTGGAATGGGATGGGAAATCTGGTTAGGCGTTATCCTATTAGAGTTCGTATTACCAGCCGTAATCTCATTTGCTGTATGTTATGGATTAAGAAAATGGGGCAAGATTAAAGAAAACGATTTATTATTGCCTGTAGATTAAAAAGAGGAATTATGCAAGTAAAAGTAAGGGAAGAGATTGATAATAATCTAAAGTGGAAGCTTGAAGATATATATCAAACAGAGGATTTTTGGGAAGAGGACTTAAAGAAGGTTCTTGCAATCGCAAAGAAGATTAATGGATTCCAAGGAAAGTTGAACGTTAGAGAAAACATCCTTGAAATGTACAATCTATCTGATGAAGCAGACTTTATCTTTGGTAAGCTATACGCTTATGCTCATATGAGACAAGATCAAGACTGCACAGTTACAAAATATAAAGAAATGAAATCAAAGGTAATTTCAGTTATTACTCAAGTAATTTCTCTAAACGCATTTGTAACTCCAGAACTATTAGAAAATCCTATTGAATTTTTGAAGGAATTATCTTTAGATAAGGACTTTGAAAAATACTCTTACGCCTTACAAAAACTTGTAAAGAACAAGGAACACGCTCTATCTACAAAAGAAGAGACAATCCTTGCTAAAACATCAAAATTCACAGAACTATTTGAAGAAGCATTCTCTATGTTGGATAATGCAGATATCAAATTTGAAGATGTAACTTTAGACAATGGAGAAAAGGTTCAATTATCTCATGGTCTATATAGTTACTATCTTCAAACAGGTTCTAGAGAAGAAAGAAAAAAAGTATTCGAATCAATGTTCAATGCTTATAAGCAAAACATTAATTTGATTACAACACTATACAAAGGTAACTTGGAAAAGGATTGGTTCTATAGCCAAGTTAGAAATTATAAATCATGCTTAGATAGAGCTACATCAAATGAAGATGTAGACATCAATGTTTATAAGAAATTAATCGAAAATATTCACAAGAATTTATCTACATTACATAGATATATGAAATATAGAAAGGACGAATTAAAATATGATGAACTTCATATGTATGATTTGCATATGCCTTTAATTTCTGGTGTAGATAAGAACATCGAATATGATGAAGCAAAGCAAATAGTTTTAGAAGCTCTAGCTCCTCTTGGGGATGAATATCACAACCTACTTAATGAAGCATTTTCTAATGGTTGGATTGATGTTTGTGAAAACAAAGGAAAGAGAAGTGGTGCTTATTCATCAGGATGCTACGGCGTACATCCATATGTACTTTTAAACTATAAGCCAGTTCTAAATGATGTATTTACAATTGCTCATGAACTTGGCCACGCAATGCATTCATATTATTCAAACAAGACTCAACCAATATCAAAAGCTGAATACGAAATATTCGTTGCAGAAGTAGCATCAACAGTAAACGAAACTTTACTTGTTAAGCACCTTCTAAAAGAGGCTACAGGAGATTATAAAAAGTATCTTCTATCTTATCTTCTAAACATGTTTAGAACAACTATCTTTAGACAAGCTCAATTTGCTGAATTTGAAGAAAAGGCACACGAGTTTGTAGAGAAGGATATTCCTATTACTCCAGATGGTTTATGCGACATGTATTTCGATTTAAACAAAGAATATTATGGAAATGATGTAGTAAATGACGAACTAATTAGATACGAATGGGCAAGAATCCCTCATTTCTATTCATCATTCTACGTATATAAATATTCAACAGGTTTAATCTCTGCAATTTGCATCGCGGGAGATATCTTATCTAAGGGCGATGAAGCTGTTAAGGATTACAAGAAATTCTTATGTGCTGGCGGATCAATGAGCCCAGTTGAAATATTAAAATTAGCTCATGTAGATTTAACTAGCGATGAGCCATATCAAAAGGCAATGGACTTCTTTAAGGCAACGCTTGAAGAGCTAATTGCTATGTAACCTATATTGACTATAAAAAAACACGAATGTATAATTAAATCATTATTGATTTAGAGGGAATCATGGAAAATAGTAGTAAAACTAAAAAGCAATACGAACCAAAAGTTAAAAATGTTCCAAATAACGAAGAGTTAGAAAGAAATATCTTATCAATCATTATGAACGATAAGGATGCTGCGCAAGATATCTTTGCGAAGGTTAAACCATCAGATTTTTATTCAGCTAGACATCAAGAAATTTATAAGCACTTATTCGAAAGAAATAGAATAGGCGCTTCTTTTGATTACATTGGTGCATCAACATCAATGACAGAAGAAATTAAAACTAAGATTGGCGGTTTATCTTATCTTGGTGAAGTTAACGCTGCTTCTTATTCTTCTGCTACATACGAACAAGATGTTGAACTACTAAAGCAATTATCTACTCTAAGAAATGTTTTGAAAATTACAGACGTTGTACAAAACAGAGTTTATAACAACGAACACAGTGATGATATCGTAGCCTATGCACAAGGCGAATTATATAACCTAAATGCTGGAGATGAAAAGCACGAACTTGAAGCTGTAAACGAAGGTGCAGATAGAGTTATTAGTGATATTCAAGAATTATATCTAGCAGGGGAAAGAAGAACAGGTCTATCTACTGGATTTAATAACTTAGATAAGATTGCAAACGGTGGATTCTTACCTGGCCAAATGATAGTTCTTGCAGCTCGTCCAGGTTGTGGTAAAACATCTTTTGCTATGAACATTGTTTCAAACGTAGCAAATAAAGATCCAAATAAAGTTATCGCAGTATTCAACCTAGAAATGTCAAAGGATGAATTGATAAAGAGAATGCTTGCTACAAACTCAGGTGTTGATGCAAAGCTTATCTCAAGTGGATACAATCTAACAGAGGCTCAAATGGAAAAGCTATATGATGCTAAGAAGAAAATTAGCGAATCAAAGATTTTCTTAGATGATTCATCAGATGTATCAATGAACGATATTCACCTAAAGGTTAGAAGACTTCAAAATAAGGAAGGCAGAATCGATTTAGTAGTAATCGACCACATGCAGTTAATCGCAGATACAAACGCAAAAGGAAGATCTCGTTATGAATTAATGACAGATATCTCTCGTATGGTAAAGGTCATGGCAAAGGACGTTGGCGTTCCAGTTATCGTACTTTCACAGATGTCAAGAAACTTTGAAAGAGACGAAGGCCCAGCTGTTCAAGGACAAGCACCAAAGCAAAGAGATCCAAAGATGTCAGACTTAAGAGAATCAGGAGCTATCGAGCAAGACGCCGATATGATTCTATTCTTAACGCCTGGTGATTTCAGAGTTGAAGATAACCAAGCTCCTTTACATGTTGTAGTTGCTAAGAACAGAAGCGGCGAAGCAGATGTTAAATTGAACTTTGCATGGGTAAAGAGTGAAATGAGATTTGAACCTCTAGAACACGTTGAAAAGATTGAAGATAATTCAAATAAGCCAAAGAATAACAAAGAAGAAGATGAGGATGAGGGAGTTGCTGTAAAGGCTCCAGAAGTAATTCTAGATGAGCCAGAAGCCCCACCTGAAGATTTCGGTTATGGTATGGAAAGTGATTTCTTAAGTGAATTAAGAAATAGCGCTCAAGGTGGACCAAAGAGCGATCCAGATTTCATTTAGGGGGATTTAACTATAGAAGCCTTAATTGACATATTAGATATGCAAGATCAAATTGCCCTTTATGGGATGCATGATTCTAATATTAAGTACATCAAGAAGAAATATAACATTAATGTTAAACTAATCGACCAACATCTTCAATTAAGCGGCGAAGATAGTGATGTTGAAAAGGCTAAGTGTGTCATTGAAGTTTTACTTCAAAAGGCAAAATCTCAAAACATCAACAAATATTTTATAGATTTAGTAATGGAACTTGTTGAGCAAGATGAATTAGATTCGCTTGCAGATTTAACACAAGTTATTTCAATAAACGCAAAAGGAAAACCAATTTCAGCAAAGACAATAGGACAAGCAAAATACGTAAATGCTATTAAGAAAAAGAGCATCGTATTTGGCGTTGGACCTGCAGGAACTGGTAAAACATATTTAGCTGTAGCTCTTGCAGCACTTGCTTTTAAGAATAAACAAATAGACAAAATTATTCTAACAAGACCTGCCGTAGAAGCTGGTGAAAAATTAGGATTCTTACCTGGAGATTTAGGCGCTAAGGTAGATCCATATCTAAGACCTTTATACGATGCGCTTCAAGAAATGTTCGGTCTTGATACATATGCAAAACTTTTAGAAAGGGGAGCAATCGAGATTGCGCCACTTGCATATATGAGAGGTAGAACACTATCTAACGCTTTCATTATTCTTGATGAAGCTCAAAACACAACAAAAGAGCAAATGAAGATGTTTTTGACCCGTATGGGAGAAGGTAGTAAAATTGTAGTGACTGGAGATGTAACTCAAATCGACTTACCAAATAAAGAAGTTTCTGGTTTGATACATGCCACTAAAATATTAAACAACATAGATGATATCGCTATTATTAAGCTTTCAAGTAAAGACGTAGTAAGAAGCGAACTTGTTCAGGCAATTGTTGATGCGTATGCCGAGAGCGAGGAAAAGGGAAAGGTATAAAATGTCAATTAACAAAAAAGAGTTTGGAGCCAATTGTGCGTACTTTGCGGCATTACTTGTAGTAGCAGGAATTATTACTGTATTTGGTGTAGCTATCGTAGCACAAGGATTTGAAGGCTTAGAAAAATTAGGATATATTATTGCTCCTATCGCGCTACTTGTATTTGTAGCACTTGCAACTGTTCATATATATTCGGTTTGGATTATCAAGCCATCATATAAAAAGTTTTCAAAATTAAGAGAATTTTTAATCATAAATTCAATCATTGTATTAGATTCAATGTTGTCTTTCTTTATCTTTAAATATTTCTCTCCATTTGCAGTTCCAATTGCTGCAGCATCTTTAATTGTATCAATGTTAATTAGCCAAAGAATAGGTATTGTTACAGGCGTATTTACTGCTTGTATTATATCTATTGTTGCGCTTCCAACGGAATCCGTTTTGGCTGGCGGATTAAATGTTATGCAAGTTGGTGGTATTTTCGTAAGCATGTTATCTGCTGTAGCAGCTACATTCTTAATGCATAAGGGATTCACAAGATTAAAGGTAACTGTCGGTACAATTATTATAGGTCTTGCAATGATGCCACTTGGATTATTATTTGGTTTCTTACAACCAGATCCAGAACCACTTGAAGTATTTAGATTATGTATTTACATCTTACTTGGTAATTTAATAGCTGTTGCTTTTGAAACATTATTATTACCATTGTATGAATATATCTTTAGAATTTGGACAGACTATAAGCTTGCGGAGATTTGTTCTCTAAATCAACCACTTCTTCGTGAATTAAAAACAAAAGCACCAGGAACATTCGCTCACTGTTTAACAGTATCAACTTTAGCAGAGAACTGTGCTATTGCTATTGGGTTAAACCCATTCATGGCAAGAGCTTGTGCTATGTATCACGACGTAGGTAAGATGAACAACCCACAATTCTTCTCAGAAAACCAAACTGACGGATATAACCCACACGATGACTTAATTATTGATGTATCTGTAAAGATGATTACAGAACACCCAGCAGAAGGGGCTCAAATCTTAAAAGAGCATAGAATGCCAGATACAGTTATTCGTGCAGCTCTTGAACACCATGGCGATTCAACATTGATGTTCTTCTATCTAAAGGCTAAGGGAATTACAGAAAAGAATTTAAATATGGATGGATATCGTTATTCAAATCCAAGACCATCTACTAAATACAGCGCTATTATTATGATTTGCGATATGTGTGAAGCTACAATTCGTGCGAAAAAGCCTCAAACAAAAGAAGAGCTTGAAGGAATTGTATATAACATCATTCAAGGTAGAATCTTAGATGGACAATTGTCTGATTGTGATATTTCAATGAAAGATTTAGCTAAGATCAAGACAAGTGTATGCGAAGCTATTCCATCAATCTTCCACGATAGAATCGATTACGACAAGGCTAAGGAGCGTAGATAATGGCTCTTGAGGTTTTCTATACAACTAGAGGAACGAAAGTAAATAAAGCCTTTTTGGATTCAATTTACGCGGCCACTTTAAAGCATTTTAAATTAAAAGATGATTTTGAAGTTGAGCTAACTATTGTTGGAGAAAAAAGAATCAAAGATACAAACAGAGAAACACGTGGGATAGATAGAGTAACAGATGTTCTATCTTTTCCATCTATTAATTTTTCTTTCCCATACAAAAAAGAAGATTACATTTATGCTGTAGATCCTGAGAGTGGGAAGATAATGCTTGGCGAATTGATGCTTTGCGAGAAAAGAGCAATTGAACAAGCAAAAGAATTTGGCCATTCTAAAGAAAGAGAATTTGGCTTTTTAGTATTGCATGGCTTATTACATCTATTAGGCTTTGACCACATTGAAAAAGATGATGAAGTTGTAATGATGAAACATGCAGAAGAAATTTTAAAAGGATTAAATTTAACAAGAGATGTTTAAGTGCGGATATATAACAATCATAGGACGTCCAAATGTGGGCAAATCTACGCTAACAAATGCTTTGGTTGGGGAAAAGGTTTCCATTGTCTCTTTTAGGCCTCAAACGACCCGTGATAGAATCTTAGGCATTGTAAATGGCGACGACTATCAAATGATGATAGTAGATACACCAGGAATTCATAAGCCAAAAAATAAGCTATCTGAATACATGATGAAAAACGTTGAAACATCTATTGAATGCGTTGATGGTTTGGTGTATGTTATCGCTTGCGATAAAAGATTGGAAGATGAAGAGGTTTTAGAGATAGAAAAGTATGCAAAATTAGGTACCCCTATGGTAATAGTTATCAATAAGTGCGATACCTCTGATGAACTTGGAATTATCTCTAAAATTAACAAGTTAAAAGACATCAAAAATGTTAAAGCAATTATCCCAATTTCAGCTAAGACTAAAAAGCATGTAGATGATGTTTTAAAGGAACTTGTAAAGCTTTTACCTGAGGGTGAAAAACAATTCTCGGATGACGAGTTTACAGACAAGTCAACACGCTTTATCGTATCTGAATATATTAGAGAGAAAGCCTTAATGGCTTTAGGTGATGAAGTTCCATACGGGATTGCCGTTGTTATAAATAATTTTGAATACATGGAAAATGGCGTTGTAAATATCGAGGCAGATATCGTATGTGAAAAGCAAGCGCATAAGGCAATCGTTATCGGTAAGGGCGCGTCTAAGATTAAAGAAATTTCAACAAGTGCAAGAAAAGATATTGAAAATCTTTTAGGTCAAAAAGTATTTTTAAATGTTTTTGTTAGAGTTAAAGAAGAATGGAGAAATAATCCAACACTTCTAAACAACATGGGCTATAACAAAAAAGAATTAGATTAATGGAAGTTAAAGAATTCGACGCAATTTGTATAAGAAGTGTAGATTACGCAGAGAATGATAAAATCATTACTCTATACGGCACTGATGTTGGAAAGATTTCAATGGTAGCAAAGGGCGCAAAAAAGCCAAAGGCTAAATTGAAATATGCAGCATCACCATTATGTTTTGGCCACTATTATTATTCAGGCAAAGGGATGAAACAAACTCTTGTTGGTTGCGATATGTATGATAGCTTTTTTGATATCGCTTTTGATCCAGAAAAATTCTATGCAGCAACTGTCATTTTAGAGATTCTAGATAAGATGGGCATGGAAGATGATTATAACAAGGAATTATTTTTGGTTGCGCTAAAGAGCATTAAGGAATTGTGCTATGGTAATGTACAACCAAAAGAGTATCTATTTACAGTTCTAAAAAATCTATTATTTACGCTTGGATATAAGTGTAATGCTATAACACTTTTAGATTATTACAATTATTTGCATTTTACACATAGTGTAAATATCAATTCTTTAAAAGAATTAATTAACCTATAAATTCAAAAATAATCCATAAAATCTTAAAATATATTATAATTTTGTGCTTGATATAGGCGCATAAATTATTGTACAATATCTCTTGATGTAAAAAATACTAAATATATATATTTACTCGAAGGAGGAGTAACGATGAAAAAATACGTTTATTTGTTCTCAGAAGGTAATGCAAAGATGCGTGAACTTCTAGGCGGTAAGGGAGCAAACCTTGCAGAAATGACTAACATTGGTCTTCCAGTTCCTCAAGGTTTCACAATCTCAACAGAAGCTTGTACTCAATACTATGAAGACGGCAGACAAATCAATGATGGTATCAAAGCCGAAATTATGGAGTACATCGAAAAGTTAGAGAAGATTACAGGAAAGAAATTTGGTGATAAAGAAAATCCACTTCTAGTTTCTGTTCGTTCTGGTGCTAGAGCATCAATGCCAGGTATGATGGATACAATCCTTAACCTTGGTTTAAATGAAGACGTTGTTGACGTTATTGCTAAGAAGTCTAACAACCCAAGATGGGCATGGGACTGCTATAGAAGATTTATTCAAATGTTCTCAGACGTTGTTATGGAAGTTTCAAAGAAAGAATTTGAAAGCCTTATCGACGCTATGAAGGAAAAGAAGGGCGTTGTATATGACGTAGAACTTTCTGATACAGACTTAAGAGATTTAGCTGAACAATTCAAGGCTAAGTATAAGCAAGCTTTAGGAAAGGACTTCCCAACAGATCCAAAAGAACAATTATTCGAAGCTATTAAAGCCGTATTCAGAAGCTGGGATAACCCAAGAGCTAACGTTTATCGTATGGACCATGATATTCCATATAGCTGGGGTACAGCTGTTAACGTTCAAGAAATGGCTTTCGGTAACATGGGCGACGATTGCGGTACTGGTGTTGCTTTCACAAGAAACCCAGCTACAGGTGAAAAGGGACTTATGGGTGAATTCTTAATGAACGCTCAAGGTGAAGACGTTGTTGCTGGTGTTCGTACACCAATGCCAATTTCTCAAATGGCTCAAGTTTTACCAGACGTTTATAAGCAATTCCAAGAAGTTTGCAAGATTCTTGAAAATCACTACAGAGATATGCAAGATATGGAATTCACAATTGAAAGAGGCAAGTTATTCATGCTTCAAACAAGAAACGGTAAGAGAACAGCTGCTGCTGCTATCCGTATCGCTTGTGATTTAATTGATGAAGGTATGATTACAGAACAAGAAGCTTTACTACAAATCGATGCTAAGACTCTTGATATGTTACTACACCCAACATTTGATGCTGAAGCTCTAAAGGCTGCTAACAAAGCAAACGTTGTAGGTAAGGGTATTGCTGCATCTCCAGGAGCTGCTGCTGGTAGAATCGTATTCACACCAGAAGATGCTGTTGCTGAAGGTAAGAAAGGTAGAAAGGTTGTTCTTGTAAGACTTGAAACATCTCCAGAAGATATTGAAGGTATGAAGTACTCTCAAGGTATCTTAACAGTTCGTGGTGGTCAAACATCTCACGCTGCCGTTGTTGCTCGTGGTATGGGTACATGCTGCGTATCTGGTTGCGGAGACATCAAGATGCACGAAGAAGAAAAGTACTTTGAATTAGGTGGAAAGATCTACAGAGAAGGCGATCCAATTTCTCTAGATGGTTCTACAGGTAATATCTATGATATTATCATCAAGACAGTTCCAGCTGATCCTAACACAGGTTACTTCGGAAGAATCATGAAGTTAGCTGATAAGTATAAGGCACTAGGCGTTAGAACAAATGCTGATACACCAGCAGATGCTGAAAGAGCTGCTGAACTAGGTGCTCAAGGTATCGGTCTATGCAGAACAGAGCACATGTTCTTCGGACCAGGCAGAATTGAAAAGTTCCGTCAAATGATTTGTTCAGAAACAGAAAAAGAAAGAGTTGAAGCTCTAAAGGCTATCGAACCAATGCAACAAGCTGACTTCGAAGGCTTAATGGAAGCTCTAAAGGGTCTACCAGTTACAATTCGTTTCTTAGATCCACCTCTACATGAATTCGTTCCAACAATTGATAGAGATATCGAAGAATTAGCTCATGCTCAAGGCAAGACAGTTCAAGAAATCAAGATGATTTGCGATTCTCTACATGAATTCAACCCAATGATGGGTCACAGAGGATGTAGACTTGCTGTTACATACCCAGAAATTGCTGTAATGCAAACAAAGGCTGTAATTAAGGCTGCTATTGCTGTTCAAAAGAGACATCCAGATTGGAACGTAGTTCCAGAAATCATGATCCCACTTGTTGGTGACGTTAAGGAATTAAAGTTCTGTAAGAAGACAGTAGTTGAAACAGCTGATGCTGTTATCAAGGAAGCTGGCGCTAACTTAAAGTATGAAGTTGGTACAATGATCGAAATCCCAAGAGCTGCTTTAACAGCTGATGATATTGCTAAGGAAGCTGAATTCTTCTGCTTCGGTACAAACGACTTAACACAAATGACATTTGGTTTCAGCCGTGATGACGCTTCTAAGTTCTTACCAGCTTACTATAATGCTAAGATTTATGAATCTGATCCATTCGCTAGACTAGATACAACTGGTGTAGGTAAGTTAATGAAGATGGCAGTTGAAATGGGACACAGCACACGTAAAGATATCCACTGCGGTATCTGTGGTGAACACGGTGGTGATCCATCATCAATCGAATTCTGTCATGAAATCGGACTTGATTATGTATCATGTTCTCCATTCAGAGTTCCAATCGCTAGATTGGCTGCTGCTCAAGCAAACATCAAGAATCCTCGTAAATAATAGGATTTAAGAGAAATTCACAAGGGACTTTGCAATCGCAAGGTCCCTTATTTTTTATCTTTTTGGCATATATTAAATATGCCAATTGTATCTTATATATTTTTTATATATAATATAAGTTGATTTGAAAAAAGGAGCATTCAAGTATGAACAAAAAAATTAAACTAGATTCTAATCTAATTTTTACAATTATAGTTGCTCTAATCGCATTAGCATACTATATTGTGTTGATTGTTGGTAAGTACACATTTGAACCAACAAACATGTTTTACAGAAGTTTCAATATTTTCTCAGGAGCAGGCGATCCTAATAAACTAATTAGAATAGCAAGTTATTTTGTATTTATTCTAAGCGCTAGCTGGATTGTAAGATTTGTTCTTGGAAAGTTTGGCTTATTATTGCATAAAGGTAGAGCGATTATTAACCTTACATGCAGTTTAATCAAGTACGCAGCCGTAATTGTTTTGGTATTTATGATTCTAAAGACATTAGGCGTAGATACAACAGCTATCCTTGCCGGTATCGGAATTTTAGGATTAATCGTCGGTCTTGGTGCACAACCACTTATCGCAGATATTATTGCTGGTTTATTTATCGTATTTGAAAATGTATTTGAAGTTGGAGACATTATTGTCGTTGATGGATTCAGAGGAACTGTTGACGATATCGGTATAAGAACAACTAAAATCGAAGATGTTGGCGGTAATATTAAGGTTATTAATAACGCGGACATTAAGACATTAGTTAATATGACACAAGCATTATCAGTTGCTAACTGTGAAATGTCTATTGAATATGGCGAATCTCTAGAAAGAGTAGAAGCTATTTTAGCTGAAGCTTTACCTGCTATTAAGGAAGCTATTCCAGAAATCAAGGAAGGACCATTCTATAAAGGTGTTTCTGCACTAAGTGATTCAAGCGTTAACTTGAAGTTTATTGCAAAGTGTGAAGAAGGTTCTAGATATCAAGTTGAAAGAGACTTAAATAGACAATTCAAGCTATTATTCGATAAGAATAATATCAACATCCCATTCCCACAAATCGTTGTTAACCAACCAGTAAAATTTGAGAATGTAACAAAGAAGCAACAAAAGGCAGCAGATGCATTCGTTGCTGAACAAAAGGAACTATCTAAGGCATTACCAGACGGAGACAGACCAGCTGAAGAACAATAATGGCAAATCGTATAGATGAGTTTAACGATTACGGTATAAAAAATCCGGACGGAATTAATATTCAGTACACGGATTATCAAAGAGTGTCATCATTCAATGACATGTCTCATTTCGTGCAAGAAACGACTTCTAATAACGTAAAAGAAACTCAATCTTATCAAGAAACCATTCAATCAAGAGGCGCAGATTTTAGATCTCATTCGCAATTAGATTTAACGAATGCTCCAGATTTATCTAATGTGCAAGCACAAAGTGCTTCAGGGTCAGCATCTGCAGCTTCTACAACAGCTACATCTACAGCTACTGCCTCAACAGCAGCTGCTACATCTACTGCGGCAGCAACAACTACTGCAGCAGCTACTACAACGGCAGCAACTGTTTCAATGGGTGCTGTATCTGTTGGCGGCGCAATTGCATCAGCAGTCGCAACTATGGCCGTTGTTACGGCACTAGTTGTTAATTCATTTGCGCTAGCTATTTCATTCTTAAGTGCTACATTTAATTCTTTATCTTTTGAGGTTAAAATTGAAAACAATGAAGATATGGAAGAGTTTAGAGCAGTACTATATGATTACAACAATGCTATAGTAGAAGAATTAACTGTGAAAGAAACTCAGATTGTGGTATTCGAAAACCTAGAAGAAGGTAAAGAATATACATTTGTTGTTTACGATAAAGATGAAATCGAGAAATTTAAACAAACTTATTTAACCTCTACGCGAAAAGCGTATGAAGACCAAATTAATGTAACTATAACAAATAACTTAAATGGTAATTTAAGTTTCGATTTGTTCGTGCCTCAAGTTCTTGCTAATAGCGTTTATACTGTTCGTGTAAGTGATGAAAGTGGTAAAGTATGGTTAGCAAAGGATGGCTATGCTGAAAGCAGTTCTTATTCAGTAACTGTTCCTGAATATAAAGATTTTATTATTAACATATCTATAGATAATAAGACTGTATATCAATATAAAGTAGCTAAGGCCACTAAGTATAACGCCCCAGTATTTGATTGGGAGAATTTAAGTGGCGATACAATTCTTGCTACATTTACATCTGAAGATGGAGCAATTACAAAGCAAGTAGAAGGCACAATCACAAGAAATGTATTACAAGAACCAACTTTAGAGCAAGATGGTATTCTTCAAATGATAGCAACTGTATTATTTGAAGGAAAAGAATATACAGAGGAAGAACATACATATATTACAGCGCTATTGAATGACACTGCATATTATACATTCTCAGGATATTCTTGGGTTGATAATGGAATTGACTATCCAACTGTTAAAATGACCTTTGCAAGCGCAACAGGTGGAGAGGATGTTGTATTTGATGTATATCCAGAGAGAGGAGCAAGTAATTATATTGATACCATCTTTACTACAACATATACGGTTGAAGAACGAATTGGTAGAGAAGTATATACACAAACACACGAAACTGTACTTGAAGGATTCGAAATAGGAGTAAATGAAATAAATGTTTTGAATTACACTACAGGTAGCGCAAGTATGGTAATTGGATATATGTACAATGGCCTTGAAGAAGCCGAAACATTTACTCAAATGTATGATTCTTTTGAACTTACAAACGAAGGAATTGAATATCATAAAGATTTCAGAGGAATGGATTTAATAGGAATATTTGGAAACTCTGATCTTTACTTTGAAATTGATGGCAACTATTATTCTCCAAACGAAGAATTAACAGAATTTGAAGTTGCTAATGTTTATAAAGTAGATTCAAATCATACATATGTAGCTCCAGAGTATTTATTTGATCTTCCTGTAACTACAATTGGCTCATATGCATTCGAAATATATGATGGAATGCCTGTAGATGATTACTGCTATACTGCAGTTTTGAATTCTAATATTGATACATATTTAGGATTTGCTTTTGCGAATAGCCAATTAACGTCTATTGAATTTGGTAATACTTTAACAGATATTGTTGGCGGTATGTTTAGTAGATCTACAATACAAGCTGGGGATATCTTAACTGAGGGTATTACTTCTATTGGTAATTTTGCATTCCGAGGTGCTCAAGATACTTCTATTACTATTCCAGATTCAGTAAACACAATCGGAAGCGGTGCATTTTCTGAAATGCCAAACCTTGAAGAAATTAACACTTCAATGATTGGTTTGGATAGAGATGCTTCATATACAGTAAGTGGAAGTAGCTTAGATACGTATTTTGCATCAATATTCAGCCAAGATGATACTTGGCTTAATAGTTCTGGATATGAGGCAGAATTAGTATTAAACCCATCTAACCCAGATGATGTAAAGAGGTTCTATGTAGCAAAGTATATAACTTATAACTACACAGGAGAAATTATTCCAGATTATGCATTCTCAAATAATACTATGTTAGATAATATTACAATTCCTAATGCGACACAAATTGGTGATTATGCATTCTTTGGTGTAACACAAATTGATAATTATGATCAAGATAAGCCTCTTATTATTCCAAATACAGTAGAAACAATAGGCGATTATGCGTTTGCGTTTAAAGAAGTAGGCTTAGCATATTCAAGAATTGATTATTGTATATCACTTGAAGATGGCGACACACCACTAGAAATTGGAGAGCATGTCTTTGAATATAATGATGCAATGCTTAGCATTGTTATCCCAGATAGAGCAACAAAAATTGGCCAATACACATTTACTGGATGTTATGGATTAACAGAAATTACAGCACCATTTGTTGGCATCGAAGCTACATCAACAGGTGATGATGCAATAATTGGCGCATGGTTTAGTTCGATCGGAGTAACAGGCGCTGGTGGTGAACAAATCGAGATGGAAATGAAGTATGATAACACAACAAGATTCTTGCCATCTAGGTTGAGAACTGTAACGATAACCGGAGATAGCCTAAGTGAATATGCATTCTCAATGTTAGATGCAACTTCATCATCAAATTCATTGTTAACTACAATATCTATTGAAAATGTAGAGTCTATTTCAGATCATGCATTTGATGGATGTGTATCTTTATCTGTTATAACATTAGGTGATGCGGTAACAAATATTGGAAATTATGCATTCAACGGATGTTCAGCTATAACAACAGTAACATTTGGTGATAACATAACAACCATCGGAGATCACGCATTTGATCAATGTAGCGCTTTAACATCAGTTACTTATGGAAGTTATGATTCATTAGAAGAGATTGGCTATGGCGCATTCCAAGGCACTGCTATAACAACATTCACAATTGGTGCTAACTTAAAGCGTGTTGGAGCATATTCATTCTGCGTAACAGGTAGCTGGAGTTCTGATGACTTTAAGGTATATACAACAACAGCAGCTAATATCGCAGCAAGCCAAGCAACAGATGATAGTATGAAGTGGTACAACGTTAATAATGCAGGCATATTGTATGAGTTAGAAGATTATCGTTCTTCATTCATGAGTTTTGCTGTTGACCAAGAAACAAGAAGAATGGATTACGTAGACCCACAACCATAGATTTTGACAATTTATAACTAAATAGTATAATTTAGATGTGCCCATTAAGAGCACAATGAGGAGAAAATGAGAGGACACGTTATTGTAATAGGTGCAGGTAAATTTGGTTCTTATTTAGCAAGTTCCTTATCTGCAAGAGGACAAGATGTTATCTTAATAGATAAAAATAAAGAAGCATTTAGTAATTTGCCAGAAGGATTCGTTGGCTATGAAATTAATGATGATGCTTTTGAATTAGAAGTTCTAGAAGAAGCAGAAATTTCAAAGGCTTCTCAAGCTATCATTTGTACAAATTCAGACAATGCTAATATCTTTATCGCAAATATTTGTGATGGTATTTATCATGTTCCTCAAATCTTTGTAAGACAATCAAATGAAGATAAGGTATCTTTGCTTGCTGGTACAAGATATAAGGTAATTTACCCATTTAACTTATCTATTCAACAATATTTTAATATGATATCGGAGGAAAACTAGTATGAAAATTTTAATTGCTGGTGGTCAAAACGAAGCCGATTTCATCATTAAGATGTTCAAAGAAGAGAAACATCAATTGGTCGTTATCAATAGCGATTTAAACTATTGTAAGTTATTGAGTAGAGAAAACCACATTAAAGTATATAGTGGTGACCCAACACAAATTAGCGTTTTAACAGATGCTGGCATTCAAGATTGTGATTTAGTAGTTGCTTTATGTTCAAAGGACGAAGATAACTTTGTTATATGTCAAATTGCATCAAAGGTATTTGATATCCAAAGATGTGTATGTACAGTATCTAACCCTAAAAACGTTGATGTATTCCATGAACTAGGAATTAAGAGTGTAGTATCTTCAGCATTCTTATTACTTCAAACAATTAAGGCAGAAGCTGAATTTGAAAACGTTGTAAAGTCTTTGACTTTAGAGCAAGATAAGATTGCGATGCTTGAAATTAAATTGAGTGCATCAAATCTAGCTATTGTTGGTAAAACATTAGCACAATTAGAAAATACAAAATTATATACAATTGCATGTATTTATAGAGAAACACAAGCAATTATCCCATCAGGTTCTACAGAAATTAAACAAGGGGACAAATTGTTTATCGTAACTTCATATCAAGATAAGGATGAAGTTGTTAAATACATTCAAAAGAAACAAGGCTAATTTTTAAAAGGCTTATAATCTGTATCTTTTATAGATTCACATAAATCTAGATTTGCAAGTGTGGATGCTGGTTGAATAGACGAGTATCCATATTTTTGTTTTATCTTATCTATAGATTTAGATAATTCGATATCTTTAGATAAATCATTTCCGAACATACTTAATTGAATAGGTTCAGATCTTGTAAGTTTTGTTGTGCCTAAAGATATTAAACGTACTGCTTGCATAGGTGCTTTATCTAGGATTGCTTTAGCGCCATCAAAAAGGCTTCTAGAAGCGCAAGTAGTTGGAATGTTTAATTGTTTACCGTAATATTCAAAATCATCAAATTTAAGGCCTAAATAAATGCCAGATGTTACTGCATTTAGATGAACAAGGCGGGAAGAGATTAATTCGCATAGCGCACGAATGACGCTTAGCTTTTCTTCTTTTGTTGTTAAATCTCGATATGTTGTGATGCTGTTAGATATTTGTTTTACTTGGCCTTGCTTATCGCAAAGTTTAACTGGGTCAGTATCTAAACCGTTTGCCCAATCTACATACATAACTCCGTTAACGCCAAAGTGTGTACGCATAATCTCTCTATTTGTGTATGCTAAATCTCCAATTGTATGGATATTCATCTGGGCTAAATGCTTTGTAGTTCTTCGACCTATCATAATCATGTCAGATACGGGAAGGTCATATATAATTTCTTTATAGTTTTCTTTAGAAATAATAGTTGTAGCGTCTGGCTTTTTCATATCTGATGCAAGCTTTGCAAATACCTTATTAAATGAAACTCCGGCAGAGATTGTAATACCAAGTTCTTTCTTTATAGTCTCTCTTAGTGTATTTGCAATAGTTTCGCCATCTCCGAAAATCTTAGAGTGAGTAACATCTAACCAACATTCATCCATACCAAAGCATTCAACCTGGTCAGTAAATCTAGAATAGATTTCAAAAAGCATATTTGAATATTCTATGTATTTATCATATTCAGCTTTGACAATTAAAAGGTCAGGGCATTTTAATTTAGCTTCCCATATAACATCACCGGTCGCAACTCCATATTTTTTAGCTTCTTGGCTTTTAGCCAATACAATCCCATGGCGCTTTTCTGGGTCGCCGCAAACAGCTATAGGCTTTCCTTTATATTCAGGATGAAGCTTTGCTGATACAGATGCAAAGAAATTGTTCGCATCACAATGGAGAATTACACGATCTTTTATTGCCATATCTATATTGTAATACGATTAAATTAAAAAGTAAACATTTGTTCGCTTTTTAATTGAGACAATTTCGACATAAAAATAGGGAGGTCTATGACCTCCCAGTTTAGATAATTCTTATTATTAGAACTTAGAAGTATCTAGATTCTTTAGATAATCTTTTAATCTTGCTTTTGTTTCTGGATTTCTTAATCCGAATTCAACTAAAGCTTCAACTAAGCCAACCTTATCTCCTATATCATAACGTCTAGCTTCGAAATCGTAAGCATAAGCGCCAACTTTATCAGCCATTATTTGAATTGTATCTGTAATATACTTTTCGCCATTTGGTGAAACTGGAGTAGCATCAATGTAATCAAATACATCTGGAGAGATAATATATCTTCCTAAAGATGCTAGAGTAGATGGACACTTATCTATTGGTGGTTTTTCTATGAAGCCTTTAATCTCTGTTAATCTACCATCAACCTTACCAGGAACAACAACGCCATATTTAACAGCTTCTTCTAAAGGTTTTGTTTGGCAACCAACAATAGTTCTTTCTACCTTTTCATAAGCATCAATTAATTGTTTAGTTACTGGCTTGCCGTCAGTATACATTAAATCGTCGCCATATAAAAGAGCAAATGGTTCACCGTTTGCAAATTCTTTTGCAAGCATAACAGCATTTGCTGTTCCGTTCATAACATATTGATATGTGAATTGAATATTAGCCATATTTGTTGGCTCTTGAACTTTTGCTAAATAGTCTAGTTTATTTACTTTTCTTAATTGATCTTCAAGACGTTTTGCTTCAGAGAAATGATCAATAATTGATTGCTTAGATTCTGATATGATAATTAATACATCTGTAATCCCGCTATCTACACATTCTTTAACGATTAGTTGTAAAGAAGGAATGTCGATAATAGGGAACATTTCCTTTGGAATTGCCTTTGTAGCAGGTAAGAAACGTGTTCCGAATCCTGCACATGGTATTACTGCCTTAGTAACTTTTTGCATATAGTCTTCTCCTTTTCGCTCTATACATTATACTTACTTACTAATTAAATGTCAAAATGGCGCTTGACATTGCTGTCCTAAGTGATATAATAAAGTCGAAAGTCAAAGAAAGTCAAACTTTTGAGACGATATGAAAAAGGAGCAACGAAAGTGAATATTTCAGATATCATTGAAGAGTTTATTAAATCTACTCTTGGCGATGAAGATAAATTACAATTATCTAGAAATGATCTAGCTAATTACTTTTCTGTAGCTCCAAGCCAAATCAATTATGTTTTAACTACTCGTTTTAATGTAGATAAAGGATATGTTGTTGAATCCAAAAGAGGTGGCGGTGGTAGTGTAACTATTATCCGTATTTCTCAAAACCTAGATGAAATCATTCCTCATATATTAAATGAGATAGATAAAGTAAATGAATTAACATTTAATAAGGCTTCAGACATTTTGGAGCGATTAGTCTTTGAAGGAATAATCGACAAGGCTGAAGAGAACATAATTAAATCGGCTATTTCAGATAAGGCACTTGCTGTTCCTATGAGGGCAGATGGATTGAGGAAACAAATCTTCAAAGAAATATTGATTGGATTAATGAGGAGATAAGATGTACACAAAACAAAAGATGTGCGATTGCTGTAAGCAAAAGCCAGCCAAATACGTATATAAAGAATACATCAATGGGCAATTATTAAATATTGCGCTATGTGAAGACTGTAACGAAAATTCTAATATTGCTGAACATTATAATGTATTCATGTCATCACTATTTGATGATTTCTTTACTCCTACATTTGCTGAACCAATCCAAATGAAGAAAACATGTAAGTGTGGATGTACAGAAGATGACATTATAAACACAGGAAGATTTGGATGTAGCGAATGCTATAAGACATTCTCAAATTTGGTTAATGCTTATGTTAATAAACTTGGTGGTAAGACATATGCAGGACAAATGCCATCACATGTTATATCAAAGAGTGTAAAGGTTCCATCTTTAGATGAAAAGATTAAGGAACTACAACTAAAAATACAACAAGCAGTTAAAAGCGAGAATTATGCTTTAGCTAAACAATACAAAAATGAATTAGATGCGCTTGTCGCAAAGAGAGGTTAGTGTGAACATTTTCGAAACGACAGTTGTATCTACAAGAATAAGATTAGCAAGAAATATAAATGGGTTGCCTTTCCCAAATAGATTGAGAGGCGAAGAACAAATATATTCAGTTCTTTATGCTGGTGTTAAAAAGGCGTGCGATAGAGTATTTGCAAATGATTATTATTCTATGGCGAACATAGATAGCTTGACATCTCAAGCACTAGTTGAAAGACACCTAATCTCAAAGAACCTTCAAAAATCAAAATATGGAGCAGCATTTATATCAAAACCAGAAGATATATCTGTTATGGTAAATGAAGAAGACCATCTAAGAATACAAAGTATTATTAGAGGATTCCATTTAGAAGATGCATATAACAATGTTGCAAAAGTTGATGCTGAAATAAAGAAGAACCTTGATGTAGCATTTGATCCAAAGCTTGGTTATTTAACTTCTTGCCCAACAAACTTAGGAAGTGGAATGAGAGCATCTGTTATGTTATTCCTACCAGGATTAACAATGACAAACAGAATTGAAGCTTTGATATTGAAATATCAACAATTAGGTATCACAATTAGAGGTATATACGGAGAAGGATCAAAAGCCGAAGGAGATTTGTATCAAGTATCAAATCAAGCTGCTATATCTTTATCTGAAAGCGAAATTCTAAATATGGTTAAAAAGGTAGTTGAGAATATCGTAAATCTAGAGGATGTAGCAAGAAAGGAAATCGCTCAAAGACGCGGCTTAGATTTAAAGAATGATATCATGATATCTTATGGCATTCTAAAGTATGCTTGTAAGATGTCTTCACAAGAGCTTATGCAAAATTTGGCGTTAGTTAAATTAGGTGTAGCACTTGGATATATAAATATTAATATGGAAAAATTAAACAACTTGACTGTTAATACTCAACCAGCGATGATGTGCTTTATTACTAAAAAGAATATGAGTGCAGAACAAAGAGACATCGCAAGAGTAAAGATGGTTCAAGACACCTTAAGGAAGGAGGAATAATAAATGTTTTTAGGGTATAGCAATGAATGTAAAAAAGTAATTGATAGAGCAAAAGGCTATGCTATGACATCTGGAGGTCTATTAGGTACAGAACACCTAATTGCCGGTATGTTAACTGTTGATGATTCAGAAGCAGGCCAATTGCTAAAGAATGTCGGCGTTGATGCTGATAGATATATGCGCACAATTCCTTTTACGAATGTAAAGCAAGCAGATTATAGAATGAGTGCGAGAGTAGAAAACATTATAAGCAAGGCTTCAAGAGAAGCTAAGATGAACGGACAAGATTCTGTAACATCTATGGATTTATTGTTTGCTATTTTGCAAGATCCTACATCATATGGTGTAAACAATCTTGCTCAACAAGGTATTGATGTTAATTTGTTATTAAATAACGTTAACGCTATGCGCCAAGAAAAGGAACAACAAATCCAAAATCAAGAAGACGAAGATATGCAACAAGAAATGCCACAAGGCTTTAGTTTCACATTTGGCGGAGATGGTAATGATTTAGAAAACCTATTCAAATCTGCTGGTATTAATATCAATGGATTTGGCCAACCATCTCAAAAAGCTCAACAAAAACAAAAGGGCGATCCAAAGCTAAAGGGCTTAGATAAATATGGTGTAGATTTAACAGCAAAAGCAAGAGCTGGAAAACTAGACCCAGTTGTTGGAAGAAAAGACGAAGTAGATAGAATTATTCAAATCTTATCTAGAAGAACAAAAAATAACCCAGTTCTAATTGGTGAACCAGGTGTAGGTAAGAGTGCAATTGTTGAAGGACTAGCTCAAGCAATCGTTAAGGGCGATGTTCCAGAAATGTTAAAGAATAAGATTATCTTCTCATTAGATATTACATCTATGGTTGCTGGTGCAAAATATAGAGGCGAATTCGAAGAGAGAATTAAAGAAGCTATCGATATTGTAAAGAATAATCCAAACATTATCTTATTTATCGATGAAATCCACATGATAGTTGGCGCAGGTGCTACAGGCGAAGATGGCAACATGGATGCTGCTAATATCTTAAAGCCACAATTAGCAAGAGGCGAATTACAAACTATCGGTGCTACAACAATTGAAGAATATAGAAAGCATATTGAAAAGGATGCAGCTCTTGAAAGAAGATTCCAACCAATTATGGTAGAACCACCATCAGTTGAAGATACAATTCTAATTCTAAAGGGATTAAGAGAAAAGTATGAAGAGCATCACCATGTAAAGATTACAGATGAAGCTATCAAGGCTGCTGCAAATCTATCAGATAGATATATAAATGATAGATTCCTACCAGATAAGGCTATCGACTTAATCGATGAAGCCGCATCAAGAAAGCATATCGGAGCATCAGTTCTTCCAAAAGATATTAATGATCTAGAAGAAAAGATTGCAAGATTAAATGTTGAAAAGACAGATGCTGCTCGCGAAGAAGATTACGACAAAGCCGGCGAAATCAAAAAGCAAATTGACGCAACTCAAAACGAATTAGATAGAAGAAAGAGAGAATGGAAGAGTTCTCAAGTTGAACAAGAACTTGTTCTAACAGAAGAAGATATTGCTCAAATCGTTTCTTCTTGGACAAAGGTTCCAGTTGTTAAATTAACTCAATCTGAAGCTGATGTCTTACTACATCTTGAAGATACGCTAAGAAAGAGAGTTATCGGTCAAGAAGAAGCAGTAAGTGCTGTTGCTAAGGCTGTAAGACGTGCAAGAGTTGGTATTAAAGACCCAAAGAGACCAATCGGTTCATTCATCTTCCTAGGGCCAACAGGTGTAGGTAAGACTGAATTATCTAAGGCTCTTGCTGAAGCAATGTTTGGCGATGAGAATCTAATGATAAGAATCGATATGTCAGAATACATGGAAGAAATCAATGTATCTAAGTTAATTGGTTCAGCTCCAGGATATGTTGGATACGATGAAGGTGGTCAATTAACAGAAAAGGTAAGAAGAAATCCATATTCAGTAATCCTATTCGATGAAATCGAAAAGGCTCACCCAGATGTATTTAATATCTTACTTCAAATCCTTGATGATGGTAGATTAACAGACTCTCATGGTAGAACAATTAGCTTTAAAAATACAGTAATCATTATGACATCAAATATTGGTGCATCAGATCTAAAGAAGAAGTCAGTAGGATTTGGTGGCTCAGATGTAGATGGCATGAGCGATTATGAAGAAATGAAAGAAAGAGAAATGGCAGCTCTAAAGAGAACACTAAAGCCAGAGTTCATTAACAGAATCGATGATATCGTAGTATTTAGATCATTCGAAAAGAAGGATATGTATGATATCGCTAAGTTGATGGCAAATGGACTTGTAAAGAGATTAAACGAAAGAGGTATCTTTGTTGATCTAAAGGATGAAGCTCTAAATGTAGTAATCGAAAAAGGCTTTAACCTTGAATATGGTGCTAGACCTCTAAGAAGAGCACTTCAATCAATGATAGAAGATGAACTTGCTACAAGAATGTTACAAGGTGAATTCGGAATCGGAGATAAGGTAGAAATTTCAGCTAAAGACGGTACTCTTGTATTTGCTAAAGTTGGTGCAGATAATCAAGAAGAAGTAAATAAAGAAGCTGAAGAAAATAAAGAGACTCAAGAAAACGAGTAAAGTTAGTTCTATAATATAAACCTAGAAAATTGCGCCCAAATTATTGAGCGCATTTTTCTTTTTATGACAAAAGGACAATAACGCGCCAATATATGCCAAGGCGATTTTTTCAATATTGACTATCATATATATAAAATATATAATTTAAGCAAAGAAAGGGGTAGTTTAGGTACAAGAATATTGAGCGAAAAAATTAAGAAAAAAAATCCATTTCCAGTTCATAAAAGATTCTCTTTTAACCTTATTATAGCGTTTGTTTTGTTAACGCTTGTAATTTCTCTTGTCATTTCAACAATCGGTTATTATAGATTTACAAGCGCTTTTGAGGAGCAATATAAAGACTCAGCATATAGAACTGGTGAAACTGCAGAAATCTTGCTAGCCGCAAATGGTTCTAGCACTGAATATATAATTGATGAAAAAGGACACGTTCTTTTAGAGCCAGGAAAGATTGATGAATATATTGCATCAGGTGGGGAGACTGAAGAATATAAAACAATTCTAAACAATATTAACTATCTATGCGAAAAGCAAAACGTTTCTATCGTTTATGTTATAAAAGTTAAAGACGATTTTTCTGAATATATTTCTGTGTTCAATGCGCCAAATATGAAGACTACAAAATATACTCCATGGGAAGTTGGTTCTCTTCATCCTATAGAGGATAGTGAATATAGGGATTTATATAAACAATTATATGCAAAGGAAATTGAACATGCCTCTGCAATAAGAAAAGGTAGTGGTTCAATTCCAGATCACATTACATCTCTTATGGCTATCTATGATACAAATGGTGATGTAGCAGCTCTAATGTGTGTACAAAGACCTATGTCTGAACTTGTTGAAGCAAGAGAATCATACATGAAAATTGTCGGCGTATTTACATTGTTAATGATGGTGGTAGTTATTTTTGCTTGGTATTTCTTCTTGCACAATCAATTCTTAACTCCATTACAAACTGTTTTAGATGAAGCACAACGTTTCGCAAGAACTACAAAGGCTCCAGAAAAAGAATTAAATCCAAAAATCAGTAGAATTATGGAAATAAGTGCTCTTGCTAAATCTATTAACGAAATGGAGAAGGACACTCTATCTTACATCGAGAACTTAACAAATATTACAAAAGAAAAAGAAAAGATGAATGCGGAACTTGACGTTGCTAGAAATATTCAAGAAGCATCTCTTCCAAACGTATTCCCAGCATTCCCAGAAAAGACTGAGTTCGATTTATATGCATCAATGACTCCTGCAAAGCAAGTAGGCGGAGACTTCTATGATTTCTTCTTAATTGATGATGACCATCTAGCAATGGTTATTGCGGATGTATCTGGAAAGGGTGTTCCAGCCGCGCTATTTATGATGGTTACAAAAATCCTTATAAACGAACGTTCTTTAATGGGTGGTTCTCCAGCTGAGATTGTTTCATTCCTAAATAACAGAATTTGTATGCATAATGATGCTGAAATGTTCGTAACAATGTGGCTTGGAATATTAGAGTTATCAACTGGTAAGGTTATTGCTACAAATGCAGGCCACGATGATCCAGCTATTTTGCGCGGTGGCGAAAAGTTTGAATTAGATAAACAAAAGCATGGTCTTGTTGTAGGTGCTATGGATACAAGTAAGTATCAAAATTTTGAATTTACTCTAGAGAGAGGAGATAAGATATTCTTGTACACAGATGGTATTCCAGAAGCTACAAAAAATGACCAATCAATGTTTGGCTTAGATAATATGATTAAAGCATTAAATAAGAATAAAAAGAAAACTCCAAAAGAAATTGTTGAGGGAATTACAAAGGCAATAGATGTATTTATTGAAGGTGCTCCTCAATTTGATGATATGACGATGTTATGTGTTGAATATAAGGGAGTCAATATGGATGATAGTATCAAACTTGAAGCAAAAGATGAAAACTTATCTAAGGCAATAGATTATGTCATGAGCAAACTTGAAGGCAAGAATGCTAAGCCAAAGGCATTGCAACAATTAGAAATTGCAATGGAAGAAATATTTGTTAATATTGCTCACTATGCATATATTCCTAAAGATGGATATGTTGAGATATTTGCTGAAGTTATAAACAATACAATTAGCATCACATTTATGGATGAAGGTAAGGAATACAACCCACTAGAAAGAAAAGACCCAGATATAACAGAAAGCGCGGAAAATAGAGAAATTGGAGGCCTTGGTATTTATTTAACAAAGCGCCTTGTAGATAAAGTTTCTTATGAAAGAAAAGATAATAAAAACATATTAAGGATGGATAAAAAATTTGAGTAGATTAGATGACGCAATTAGGTTTGCTGTGGAGGCTCATAAGGGCCAAATCAGAAAACTTAGAAAGAATCCATATATCTTACATCCAATTGAGGCATTAGCCATTGCTGGCAGCCTTACATCGGATGAAGATGTGTTGTGTGCAGTTGTTCTTCATGATGTTGTAGAAGACACAGATAGAACGCTTGATGAAATTAAAGAAATGTTTGGAGATAGAGTAGCCACGCTAGTTAGTTATGAAACTGAGAATAAGCGTCGTTATTTACCTGCAGAGGCTACATGGAAATTAAGAAAGACAGAATCGCTTCAAAGACTAAGAGAGAGTGAAGATATCGGAGTTAAAATGCTATGGATGTCAGACAAATTAGCAAATGCTAGATCATTTTATGATTCTTATGTAGAGATTGGGGACAAGATTTGGGAAAGCTTTAACCAAAAAGACAAAAATGAACAAGCATGGTATTACAAAGAAATTTATAACATAATGAAACCATATTTTGAAAAGACTCTTGCGTTTAAGGAATTTGGTGCAATCATAGCAGAACTATTTGGTAAGGAGATATTAAAATGAAATTCGAATTAAATGATGGCGTATTAACATTATTCTTAGAAGGAAGAATTGACTCTAACAATGCGCAAAGTGTTGAAACAGACATCATAGGCTTGTATGAGTTCCATAAACATGAAAATACTATTTTAGATTTGGGTGCATTAGATTATATCTCATCTGCTGGATTAAGAACTGTTTTAAGATTGAAAAAGATGGATCCATCTCTAAAACTTATCAATGTTAAATCTGAAGTATATGAGATTTTTGATATGACAGGATTTACCGAAATGATGACTATCGAAAAAGCCTATAAAAAGATATCTATTGAGGGCTGCGAAGAAGTAGGTCATGGTGCTAATGGTAAGGTGTATAGAATTGATAATGATACAATCGTTAAAGTATATAACGACCCGGACTGTTTAGACGATATTAAACGTGAAAGAGCATTAGCTAAAAAGGCTTTCGTTTTGGGTATCCCAACAGCTATTTCATATGATATTGTAAAGGTTGGAGATTCATATGGTACAGTGTTTGAATTACTTGAATCTAAATCATTTGCAAAGCTATTAAAAGAAGACGTTAAAAATATTGATAAGTATGTTGATATGTACGTTGATCTATTAAAGAAAATTCACGCTACAAAATGCGATGATGACGACATGGTAGATATGAGACAAACAGCTATTAACTGGGCTCAATTTGATAAAGAATATTTGCCAGTTGAAATTGGAGATAAATTAGTATCTTTAGTTAAGGCTGTACCACATGATAGCCATATGCTACATGGTGATTTCCATATTAAGAATGTAATGATGCAAAAGAACGAAGTTCTTTTAATCGATATGGATACTCTATGCGTTGGTAATCCAATATTTGAATTAGGCTCAATGTTTAATGCTTATAAGGGATTCTCAACATCTGATCACAATAGAGTAAAAGACTTCTTAGGAATTGATTATGATACATCAGAAAAATTCTGGTATTTATCTTTGAAGAAATACTTAGGTATTGATGATATGGATAAGATTCTAGAGATAGAGAAAAAGGCAGCAATTGTCGGCTATATGAGATTGCTTAGAAGAAAGATTAGACGTGGCGGTTTAGAAGATCAAGAAGGTAGAAAATTGGTTGATTTATATGCTTCTAAATTGACGGAACTTGTACCACAAGTAGACACATTATTAATCTAAAAAAAATAAGTGGTAAGAAGCTTCAAAACTTTTCACCACACAACTAATTATAACACAAAAGAGAAAATATTGAAATCTTTTATATATACATACTAAATGTTATAATGATAATGAACTAAAAATATGCAACTAGGAGGTAAGGATTATGCGTATAGAAATTATTGAAAAAAATTACAAAATTAATGAAAGAACCAAGAACCTCATTAACGAAAAACTAGCCAAATTCGAGAGATATTTCGAAGATGACGCAGTTGCAAAAGTAACTCCAAAGGTAATCGGCAAGAAAGGCACAAAGACAGTTAAGTACGAAATCGAAATTACTATCTTCTTCGGCAGCAACATGGTAAGAGCAGAAGTTGCATCAGATAAGATGTCAAAGAGCTTAGATTTAGCACTACCAAAGATTGAAGGCCAAATTAGAAAGTATCGCACACAATTAGATAAAGTTAAAAAGACAGCGTTTGACGAAGCTACTTTATTCAATCCAAAGCAAACTGAAGAAAAGCAACTTGTTAGAACAAAGACAATTCACCTTAATTCTATTTCAACAAAGCTAGCAATCGAAAAGATGGAATTAGCAGACCATGACTTCTATGTATATATGGATGAAGCATCAGGAATGGTAAGCATCGTATATATTAGAGAAGATGGAGATGTAGGTAGAATTGAATTAGTATATTAGTTCTAATTGATTCGAATTGTTGGGTGTCATAGAAATATGGCACCTAATTTTTTATATATTTATAAATATTTATGTTATAATAAGTGCGTATGAGAAGAAGAGCGCTATCTATTTTATTAATAATCGTATTGTTGCTTGGGGTTTCAATAGCATTAATAGCTTGCGATGCTCAAGATTCTGATATGAAAATTACTCATAATGATGAAATTCTTTCAAAATATGGAGATGCGTTCGTTACGCTTTCAAGCGTAGATGCTCCAACAACAGCTTCAGAATATAAAAAAGAAAAGAGAGTTACAAAGAAAATTGTAGTAGATGGTAGAGTTATAGGAAGCCATATACTTGGTTTGTATATGCCTCAAGGAGAACCTGTTACATTTACAATTGATGTATCAGAAACCGGTAACAACCACGCAATCGCAATTAATCCAAATTGTTCAGTAGGTGAAGTTCCTTTTACATTTGTTTTAGATAAACATCAAACAACACAAACAAGATTAACAACAGGCGGTATGATTGAACTTGTTGTTAAAGAGGGAGCAGCTACAACATTCACTATAACAATTTCTGGTTGCGTTGAAATGTCTTATTATAGGTACGGAATTGATGAAACTCCAAATCTAAAAAAGACAGCAAATTATTCAATATTAGAATGTACAAATGCAAGAATCTATGTTCCAACAGCGGAATATAGTAATATACAAAATCCACAAAAGGTAATGAACTGGTGGAGAAATGCGCTAATCTATGTAGATGAGTTATTAGAACTATCTTTCTTTAAAGGAGATTATTCTCCATTTAGCATTATGTTTAGAAGAAGTTTAGATCCAGGCGAATATGTTCTTGATACAGAGAACAATTTAATCATTTTGCCATACTCATATATAAAGAGCGTTGCGAATTATGATGCTTTAACTTCAGGCGATGATGGAAAGTTATTAGAAGTATTGAAATTTGTTATGGCTACAAAAGTCGGAATCTCTGGTGGATTTGAAGGAACATTCTTGGCAAACGATATAGCAGATATCTTAGCTGATTTAGTGTTCATTAACATGGTAGATAACTATAGCGCAGATATGTATCAAACAAATAAGAACTTCACATACGCAGGAAATGTAGAGCATATCTTAAGCGGTGATATTACAACAGATTCAGATAGATATTCATCACTATGCATCAATTTGTATTATTCAATGGAAAGAGAATCTTTGCTTGAAGCATTAATGCAAATTAGACAAGATAAGATGACAGATGCTTTAGCAATTGCGTTTATCGCAAGAAGAAATCAAATTAATCTAAAACCACTTGCTGATTTACTTGGCATCTCTCTATATGGTAGTGATATTGAAGAAATGTCTCAATTCCCAACATACCATTTGGTTGCAAATAAATATGTTGATGGTAACATGCCTTTGACTGCTCAAACAGGCAACCATGTAAAGATTGCTCAAGATACTGTATTTGATTTAGATTCAGCAGTTGTTGGCGAAGAGGGCTGGACAATTAGTTCAGTAAACGGATCAGAAGGTAGATGGTATAAGAACGAAGAAGGCAAATATGTTTATTCTCCATCTGCAGGTCTATTAACAGACAAATTTGATATCGTTCTAACAAAGGGCGAAGAAGAAGTAACTTTAAGAGGTAATATCACTGTAGATATTGCAATTAGTGAATATAGTGTATACAACAACGTTTCATATAAGACTTTAGAAGAAGCTATAAAGAAAGTAAAAGAAATGACTCTTACTTCTAAAACTTCTATTGAATATGCAGCTATTCCAAAAGAAGAGCAAGAAAGTGAAAGCAAGTCATTTGCTGTAGCCAAGGGAGCTATCCAAGTAGGTGCTGATGGCTATTATACTTTGTATTTAAGAAGTTCTGGATTGTGTTCAGTTGTATTTGGTGTACAAGAATATTATTCTGAAATTTTCAAGAACTCTCTAACCGTTGGCTCATATACAGACGAATTGTCTTATCAAGTTAAATTGCAAAAGGGATTCTTATATACATATACAATCTACAATTTATCTAACCAAGGTTCTGGATATGCATATCTTGGTATTAAGAATAATAGCGGAGCTATAAAAGATATCGATACGTCATATCTTGTATATTCAGAATTATCAAGAGACGACATTGTAGAGTATACAAACGAGCAAAAGCCAATCGATAGACTATTTATGCAAGATGCAGAATATACGCCAACAGAGTGCGCTAAAATCGCTCGATTTGAAAATATTGAAAAATATGAATTAGGAACAACAAGTGAACTTCTTGAAAAGGGTTCATTAGTATCATTTGTTCTACCTTTCGAAGAAACATCAGATGTTAGTTATCTAAAATTGAATGTTCAAAACATGAAGGGATGTTTCTTAAATGTATATGCTGAATCAAATAATACTTATTCTCAAGAATTAGTAAGTGCATGCTTGCTTGACGGGGAGAATATTATTAAGTTTGAAGAGAGAAAGACGACAAGTCTAAAATTGACTTTCACAAATCCAGACGAAGATTATAGATTGCATATAGATACGCTTGAGGCTGGCCATTATATCAGTGTCATGTCTATTATTCCATCTACATCAACAAAGATTGAATATATTGGCGAATGGATTTCATCTTCTGATTATGTAGCTATAAATGGCAAGTTGGCCGTAACAACATCTGAAAGTTCTATATTTAACTATTCGTTCAATGGTAATGAGATTTCTATCTATGCATCAGTTGGCCCAGAATTTGGTACAGCTAAAGTTACAATTGATGGACAAGATAAGGGCTCAATTGACTTAAATGATTCAAAACTTACATGTGGTAAGCTTGTATATACAGTTAAATTAAAAGATGGAGATCATACAATTTCTATCACTCCAGCAGATGAAACCCCAATTAATATCGATTACATTGCAGTTGCTGCATTTGGAGAGACAAAAACTAAAAATGACTTCTCGAAATTGTGGTATATTTCATTCTTGCCAGGCTTAGTTATCATTGCAGGCATAGTATTTATTTGCTTGGATTATAAAGAAAAGAAGAAGAAACAAGCAGAAGTTCAACAATAGTTTATATAATAAAAGGTTAATTTTTAGCACTCGCATAGGTTGAGTGCTAAATTTTTTTGAATTTTTAATCAAAAAGTATTGACTCTATTTTTAAGTGTTGTATAATGTATTTAGCAATCGAAAAGTTCGAGTGCCAAAATTTATAAAAAGAGGTAGCTAAAAGCATGAAAGATAAAACAGGATTATCTGAAAGAAGAAAGAAAATTCTTAATGCGCTTGTAGATAGTTATATTACAGATGCTGAACCAATTTCTTCTGCTGCAATCAAAGATAAGTATATGCCTGACGTATCTACAGCCACTATTAGAAGTGAATTAGCAACTCTTGAAGAAATGGGTTATCTAAATCAACCACACATAAGTGCTGGTAGAGTTCCATCTTCAAAAGCTTATAAATTTTATGTAGACAACATCTTATCAAGCGAAGCACAATTTGATGAGCAAGAAATTAAATCAGTTCTAGCTACAAAGTACGCATCAATTAAAGAAATCGTTAAAGATAGTGCAAAGATTGTATCAGATGTAACAAATTACACATCAATGTTAATGATCTCATCAACAGATAACATTACAGTTAATGATGTAAAGGTTATCGATATGTATGATGGAACAGCTCTTGTTTTAATAGTTACAAATAATGGTTCTATTAAAGATAAGACAATCAAGCTTCCAGAATCTAACATTGCAAACTATATCGAAGTAGCAAATGGACTATTATATAGAACATTCGCAGGCAAGAGATTAGTAGAGATTGTACATTCACATAATGTCATTGATGCTCAATTAAAGGATTTTGAACAATTATTCGAGCAAGTTCTTAATATGATCATTGATTATAAGAACGCAAGAGAAAGCCAAATCCAAATTGAAGGTAAAGATAAAATCTTTAATTACCCAGAATATAACGACGTTAACAATGTTAAGAATTTCATGAGCATTGTAAATGACCAAGATAAATTACACGAAATCGTAAAAGATAAAGATGGTTCAATCGAATTCTCTATCAAGATTGGTACAGAAGATGATGAACAATTAAGTGATATGGCTGTCGTATCTGCAAAATACAAATTCAGCGGAGAAGAAGTTGGCCAACTTGGTGTTATAGGACCACAAAGAATGGATTATAAGAAAGTATTATCAGTTTTAAAAGAAATTGGTAATCTATTTGATAACAATTAAAAGGATATAGAAAAATGGCAGACGAAACAAAGGAAACTAAGGAAGTTCAAGAAGAGGACGTAACAATCGAAAAGGAGCCTAAAAAAGACAGCAAGAAAAAGGCTGAAAAGAAGAACGCTCAACAAGAAAAGTACGATACTCTATACAATCAATTCATTAGATTGCAAGCAGACTTCGATAATTACAAAAAGAGAAATGCATCACTTGCTACTTCAATGTATAACGATGGTGTAAATGATGCTATCGCAGCTATCTTGCCAACAATTGATTCAATCGACATGGCAATTAATGCTCAAAAAGATGAAGAACACAAAAAAGGTTTAGAGCTTGTTAAGAAAGCATTTATGGATGCACTTAAGAAGTTCGACGTAGAAGAAATCGATGCTCAAGGAGACTTCAATCCAAATCTACATGAAGCAGTAATGAGCAAAGATGATCCAGACAATGCTGGAAAAGTAATTCAAGTGCTAAGAGCCGGTTACAAACGTGGTGACAAAGTTTTAAGACATACCATGTGCGTAGTAGGACAATAATATAGAAATTAAAGATTTAAAGGAGATATAGAATATGAGTAAAATAATTGGTATTGATTTAGGAACAACAAACTCTTGTGTAGCAATTATGGAAGGCGGTGAAGCTTCAGTTATTGCAAATTCAGAAGGTTCAAGAACAACTCCATCTGTTGTAGGTTTTGCTAAAGATGGCGAAAGACTTGTAGGTCAAGTTGCTAAGAGACAAGCAGTAGCTAATGCTTCTAGAACAGTATCTTCTATCAAGCGTCATATGGGTGAAGATTACAAGGTTACTATTGACGATAAGTCATATAGCCCACAAGAAATTTCAGCTATGATTCTTTCTAAGTTAAAGGCTGATGCTGAAAGTTATATTGGAGAGAAGGTAACTCAAGCTGTTATTACAGTTCCAGCTTACTTCTCAGATAGCCAAAGACAAGCTACAAAGGATGCAGGTAAGATTGCCGGTCTTGATGTATTAAGAATTATCAACGAACCAACAGCTGCAGCTTTAGCATATGGTCTAGATAAAGGCGAAAACAAAGGACAAAAGGTTTTGATTTACGACCTTGGTGGTGGTACATTCGATGTTTCAATTCTAGAAATTGAAGATGGTGTATTTGAAGTATTATCTACAAACGGTGATACAAGACTAGGTGGTGATGACTTTGATAACGTAATTATTGGATACATCCTAGATGAATTCAAGAAAGCTGAAGGAATTGACCTATCTAAAGATAAGGCTACAATGCAACGTATTAAAGAAGCTGCAGAAAAGGCTAAGATCGACCTATCAGGCGTAACAAAGACAAATATCAACTTACCATTCATCACAATGGTAGATGGCGTTCCAAAGCACATTGATATGGACTTAACAAGAGCTAAGTTTGATGCTTTAACAGCTGATCTAGTAAATAGAACACTTATCCCTCTAAAGAAGGCTTTAGCAGATGCTAATTTACAACCATCAGATCTATCTAAGGTTATCTTAGTTGGTGGTTCTACAAGAATCCCAGCTGTAGTAGATGCAGTAAGAAAAGCAACAGGTAAAGAACCATTCAAGGGTATCAACCCAGATGAATGCGTAGCTATCGGTGCTGCTATTCAAGGTGGTGTACTTGCTGGTGATGTAAAAGACGTTGTATTACTAGATGTAACACCTCTATCTCTTGGTATTGAAACAATGGGTGGTGTATTCACAAAGCTTATTGATAGAAATACAACAATCCCAACACAAAAATCTCAAATCTTCTCAACAGCTGCAGATAACCAAACAGCCGTAGATATCAGAGTATTGCAAGGTGAAAGACCAATGGCAAACGATAACAAAGAATTAGGTAGATTCCAATTAGACGGTATTGCTCCAGCTCCAAGAGGAATCCCACAAATCGAAGTTACATTTGATATTGACTCTAACGGTATCGTTAATATTACAGCTAACGACAAGGGAACAGGTAAGAAGCAATCTATCACAATTACATCTTCTACAAACTTATCAGATGATGAAATCGATAAGGCTGTAAAGGAAGCTGAAAAGTATGCTGAAGAAGATAAGAAGAGAAAGGACTTAGTTGATGCTAAGAACGAAGCAGATCAAATGATCTTTGCTACAGAAAAAGCAATCAGCGAAGCTGGTGATAAGATTACAGAAGATGATAAGAAGACTCTTCAAGAAGCAATTGATAAGGCTAAGAAGGAATTGGCAGACGTTAAGGATGCTGAAGCAGCTAGAAAGATCATTGATGAAATGACAAAGGCTAATGCTCCAATCTTCACAAAGCTATATCAAGCAGCTCAAGCTGAAGCTCAAAAGCAAGAAGGCGCAGCTAAGAACGAAGATGGCACAGTAAACCCAGATGATATTATCATCGACGGTGGAGACAACGAAAATAAATAACCTCCCCCTATTATAAAATGTAGCGACTTGAATCCTGCGTACGCGGGATTTAAGTTCGTGTTTTGAGGATTACAATGGATAAAGATTTATACGAAGTATTGGGTATAACTAAAGACGCAAGCGAGCAAGAAATTAAAAGTGCTTATAGAAAGCTTGCTATGAAGTATCACCCAGATAGATACGCAACAGCATCTGATGCTGAAAAGAAGATGGCAGAAGGCAAGTTTAAAGAAATTAACCATGCCTATGAAGTGCTATCTGATCCAGATAAGAAAGCTAATTACGATCAATACGGTAGCGAAGAAGGTCCACAAGGATTTGGTGGATTCGGTGGCGCTGGCGCTCAAGGCTTCGGCGGATTCGAAGATATTTTAAATTCATTCTTTGGTGGAATGGGCGGAGCTCAAAGAGCATCTAGGGCAAATGCACCTCAACAAGGCGCAGATATTCAAGTACGCGTTGATATTACATTTGAAGAGGCCTTCTCTGGCGTTAAAAAGACTATTGAGATGTTTAGAGACGAAGAATGTCCTACATGTCATGGTAGTGGCGCTAAAGATGCTTCATCAATTGAAACATGTAAGTACTGTAATGGTTCTGGATTTATTAGAAAAGTTCAAAACTCTATTTTCGGTCAACAAGTTGTTCAAACAGTATGTTCAGCTTGCGGCGGTAAGGGTAAGACAATAAAAGATAAATGTAAGGATTGTAAGGGCGCCGGATACATTAGAAAGAAGGCATCTGTAGCCGTAAATATTCCAGCTGGTATTGATACTGGTATGAATATGACAATCCGTCATGAAGGTCATTGCGGAAGAAATGGCGGACCAAAGGGTAACTTAGTTTTAAGTATCTATGTAAAGCCAAGCGATACATTCAAGAGAGTTGGAAACGATCTATATATGGATGTGCCAATTAGCTTCTATGATGCAGCTTGTGGATGCGAACTTGAAATCAATACTCTAAAGGGCGCAGCAAAGACAAAAGTACCATCAGGAATTCAATCTGGAACTAAGATTAGAATGAAGGGATATGGTATGAAAGTTCTTCAAAGAGAACAATATGGCGATTTATATTTGAATATAAAAGTTGAAACTCCAAAGATGCTTTCATCTAAGCAATGTAAGATGCTAAAAGAGTTCGACGATAGCCTAAATGACTTGCAAACACCAGGTGCAAGAAAATTTAAGAAAAATCGATAAAATTTTTCCTAAAGTGCTTTACAACGCAAATACAATTTGATATATTATAAAAGCACTTTTGTGGAAGCTTAGCTCAGCTGGGAGAGCATCTGCCTTACAAGCAGAGGGTCATAGGTTCGAGCCCTATAGTTTCCACCATATGCGGGAGTGGCTCAGTGGTAGAGCGTCGCCTTGCCAAGGCGAATGTCGCGAGTCCGAATCTCGTCTCCCGCTCCAAAGATGTAAATTTGGCACCTTGGCCAAGTGGTAAGGCAAAGCTCTGCAAAAGCTTTATTCTCCAGTCCGAATCTGGAAGGTGCCTCCAAAACATCTTAAAATGCACTAGTTTAAGACATGCGTGTGCCGAGTTGGCGGAATTGGCAGACGCGAGGGACTTAAAATCCCTTGGTCGAAAGGCTGTGCCGGTTCAAGTCCGGCACCCGGCACCAAAAAGAAGTACTGAAAAGTGCTTCTTTTTTTTGGTATGACGGGCACGTCATGCACCTAAAGGGTGAAAGTCCCTAGAGGAGGAGTCGTCGCCAACCTCACAGTGATTTGCAAAGCGCAACCCAGTGATGGAGCGTGAAAAGAAGCAATAACGAAATCGTGGTCTGACGAACAGAAATCTAATACAAAGGCACTGTGCCTAGGCAAGTTGGCCAAAAGCAATTAAGCCCAATAGACGAACGTAAAGGCATAGGAGTAAATTAGGCAGAAGAACGAGGAAAGGTGTATGGTTTATCCCGTGAGGTCTCACTAGCGCAATAGCGTAGTAACAACGAATGGTGAGAAGTCAGCAGAGGTCATAGTAGTTGAGAGACGAAGGACCGAACAATTCGAGCGTCGAAACGAATTGAAATTGTAAATATGCAAGTTCGACAGCAGAAAGTAATAGACGTAACTATGAAAAGAACGGCACAACATAGAACGATGCATATTAAAGCGGAGCAATAAGAAAGAGACGATGTCAAAACTAATCGAACAGATGTTAGAAAGAGAGAATATGCTACAAGCATACAAGAAGGTGAAGGCTAATAAAGGGGCAAGTGGCATAGATGGTATAGGGATGGAGGAAATCCACGACTATATTGTTTCGAACTGGGCTAGCATTAGGGAACAAATACTAAGTAGGAAGTATAGACCGCAACCAGTAAGAAGGGTAGAAATACCAAAACCGAATGGAGGGATACGAAAGCTTGGTATACCCACAGTTGTCGATAGAATTATTGAACAAGCAATGGTGCAAGTTCTAACGCCTATATGTGAGCCAAACTTTAGCGAAAGCAGTTATGGATTTAGGCCAGGAAGGAGTTGCAAGGATGCTATTGAGAAGTGCCTTGAGTACTTAAACGAAGGGTATGAATGGATAGTAGACATTGATTTAGAGAAATTCTTTGACAATGTGCCACAAGACAAATTGATGACTCTAGTACACTATATGATAAACGATGGAGATATGGAGTCCTTAATAAGGAGATATCTACAAGCGGGAGTTATGGAGAATGGAAAGGTCATTAAAACAGAGCAAGGAACACCACAAGGAGGTAACCTATCTCCACTATTAAGTAACATAATGCTTAATGAACTAGACAAAGAACTTGAAGCGAGAGGATTGAGATTTACTAGGTATGCGGACGATTGCATCATACTAGTGAGAAGCGAAGCGGCAGCAAAGAGAGTAATGTACTCAATAACATCGTGGATAGAAAGGAAACTAGGACTAAAGGTTAATGCTACAAAAACGAAAATAACAAGGCCAAGCAAATTAAAATATTTAGGCTTTGGATTTGTTAAAGTTGGAGATAAATGGCAAGCAAGGCCACATCAAGATGCAATAGCAAAGTTTGTTAGGAAGCTAAAAGAACTTACAGATAGAGCCTGGTCGATTGCGCTTACGGAACGTATTACAAGGATAAACCAAGTAATACGAGGATGGGTAAATTATTTTCGCATAGGGAGAATGAAGAATAACCTAGAGCGAATAGATGTGAACACAAGGACGCGCATAAGGGTTATTATTTGGAAACAATGGAAGACTAGACAACGAAGATTAAACGGATTGCTTGCAATAGGGGTACCACGATGGAAGGCAGAAAAATTGGCAGGCTACGGGGACCATTACGCAGCAATTGCGAGCAAAGGCCTAACAGTAATTAATAATGACTTGCTCAGAAAACGAGGATTAGTTAGTGCATTAGAATATTATTCGAATTGAACCGCCCATTGCCGAACGGCACGATGTGGTGGTGTGAGAGGAGAGTGCAAAAAAAAACTCTCCTACTCGATTTTTATTTCCCGGACATAAGAAAAATGAGTGTTTTATAATGCATATAAATACCGAACAATTTGTTCTATATTAAAAGCGAAATTCGGCAATTTTTACTGTTTTGTGTAAAATATGTTAAAAAATTAACAAATAGTATGGACATAGGGATATTTATTGTGTATAATGAGCCTCGATAGAAATTTTAGGAGGCTTATTATTATGGCATTTAATAAAGTAGTAGTAGCAGGCGGCGGTGTACTTGGTGCACAAATTGCATATCAAGCTGCTTACTGTGGAAAGGACGTTACAATTTGGTTAAGAAGTGAATCTTCAATCGGAAGAACACAACCAAAGCTAGATCAATTAAGAGTTGAATATAAAAACGCTATTGATTTAATGAACACACCAGAAGGAAAGAATCCAGCTAATTGGTGCAGAGGTATTGCTAATGTTGATACATTCAACGCTAAAGAATGTTTAGAAAAGTCTGAAAAGGCTTACAAGAGCATTAAACTTGAATTAGATTTAGCAAAGGCTTGCAAGGATGCAGATATCGTTATCGAATCAATGGCTGAATTACAAGATGAAAAGATTGCATTCTATAAGAAGTTAGCTCCAGTTTTAGAAGAAAAAACAATCTTAGTTACAAACTCTTCAACTCTATTACCATCAACATTTGCTCCATACACAGGAAGAGCAGATAAGTATTGTTCATTACACTTTGCAAACCACATTTGGAAGCAAAACTTAGTTGAAGTTATGGCTCAAGATAAGACAGATAAGGAAGTATTCAGTAAGGTTATGGATTTTGGTTTAGAAATCTCTATGATTCCAGTTCCAGTACTTAAAGAAAAGGGTGGATATCTTCTAAACTCACTATTAGTTCCATTCCTTCTTTGCGGTATGGATTTAGTTGCTAATGGTGTATCTGATCCAGAAAGCGTAGATAAGGCTTGGAAGCTTGGTACAGGTGCTCCAAGAGGACCATTCGAAATCATCGACGTTGTAGGTTTAACAACTGCTTATAACATTATTGAAAAGTATCAAAAAGTTCCTGGTTTAATCACACCTCTTCTAAAGAAGATGATGTTACCATACAGCTTCAAGAAGATTGCTGCAATGTTAAAAGAAAAGATTGATGCAGGCAAGTTAGGAAGAAACGCAGGAGAAGGTTTCTACAAATATTAATCTTTAAATTAATTGAGTATTTTAGGCTGTGTTGCAAGAGCAATGCAGCCTATTTTTGTTATTGAAAATAGAGCACTATTATATTATAATTATTAAAAGAACTGTGCGAGGGATGTATGCCAAAATTTTTAGGATACCCATTTAGATTATATATGACTATAAACGATAAGAAGCGTATGAAAAAACTTCCTCATTTTGAAGAAGGCTTCGAAGTCGAATCAGATATTAGATATTTACCAAAGAACGGAAAGTTCCATAAATTCGATTTAATTTATCCACAAGGAAAGAAGAGCGAAACGACACCAGTTATTATTGATATCCATGGTGGTGCTTATTATTTTGGTTACAAGTGGATTAACGATGATATCGCAAGATATTTTGCTATTAAGAGCGGATATAAAGTAATTAACGGAAATTATAGAATCGTTGGTTACGGTGTAGATTTATTTGACGGAATTAGAGATGTAGTTCAGCTTATCAAATATGTTTATGCTAATGCAGACGAATTAAAAGTAGATAGAAACAACATATTCTTAATGGGAGATTCAGCAGGTGCACATATTATGTCGCTTGCTGCTACTTGTTTTTATAACCCAGAATACGCAAAAGCAATTGGTGTTGATATAGGCGGCAAAATTGACATTAACGCAATGGCTTTGACTTGTGGTGTATATTCATTTGACCCATATCTAAATTCAAAGACGTTACGTCCATTCTTAAAGGATATTGTTGGTGGTAAGTTAGGAGATGAGAATGAGAAATACAAATTATCTCAAGTAAAAGATCATTTTGTTATTAACTCAATCCCACTAATTTTAAATTCTGCATTTGGAGATTTTTTAAAGAAGCATACTTTAGACATGTATGACTACCTACAATCTAAAGGACATGAATCTAAATTAATCTTCTATGAAGAACCAGAAATTGAAAATAGAAAGTTAGAACACGTATATAATGTTATGTTCCCATTCTATGAAGAATCATTTAAAACAAATGACGAGATTATAGAATTCTTCAAAGAGCACGTAAAGTAATATGACAGCAAAAAAGTATTTCGCTATTTCTTTGATATTGTTCGCAATGATTGCAATGTTGTTTGCAATAGTTATTTCTTTGCAAGGAGAAAGTGTTTTTGCTGATGATACGTATACGATTACGTGGTTAAACGAAAATGGGGATTTGCTTTATTCTGAGAGTGTAGCTGCTGGAGAAACTCCGGAATACACTGGTGTAAATCTAGCAAAAATGCCTACAGCGCAATATACATATGAGCATACAGGTTGGGATCCTGAAATAGAACCAGCTACACAAGATCAAACATATACTGCGGTTTATACAGCGACTCTTCGTACTTATACGATTACTTGGCAATCGGAAAATGGTAATGTGTTAGAAACGGATTATAATGTCCCATATGGCGAAACTCCGGTTTGCGATGCATTATTACCACAAATGGTAGATGATGCTCAATATACTTATGGTTCACCATACTGGTCTCCAGCAATAACAACGGTAACGGGAAATCAAACATATACATATACATTCCCAAAAACTGTTAACACATATACGATTACTTGGGTAGATGATAATGGCACAACAATCTTAGAAACAGACGAAGATGTTGAATATGGAGAAACACCTACATTTGATAAAGCAAATCCAACAAAAGATGAAACAAAGCAATATACATATGAATTTGCAGGATGGAGCCCAGAAGTAACTATAGTTACAGGAGATGCAACCTATACTGCTACATATAAAGCTACGATTCAATCATATACTGTTACATGGGTAAATTACGATGGAGATGAACTAGAAGTAGACGAGAATGTTTTATATGGAGAAATGCCTGTATATACTGGGGATATTCCAACAAAACCTTCAGATGTTAGATACGATTATACATTTAGTAGTTGGGACAAAGATTTAGAGCCTATTGATGGAGATATTACATATATGGCTATATTTAGCCATACATACATTGAATATACAATCACATATACAAGTGGAGTTGGGTATTCAATTACAGTGACAAATAACGGGGATGCAATTACATCAGGTTCAACAGTTACATATGATGATACAGTGGTCGTATCTTATGTTATAAATGCAGGATATGATGACAATAATGATTTTGAAATAATAGGAGTAGACGATACTGCTTATACAAGAGTAGATAATACGCTAACTAATATTCATACGGATATTTCAATATCAGTATCTGCGACAGCTAAAAATTATGTAATTACATTTAATCAAGCTGGTATTAATCCAATGCCACAAACAACTTATCAAATTGTTTATGCTCAAAAAGTAACATTGCCAACAGCAACAAAAGATGGCCATACCTTTGTATGTTGGTTACATAGTGATGAGCCATACACAGACGCAACTGGAGCAATGCTTGAAGCATATAACTTTACAGGCGGAATTACTCTTGAAGCTAGGTTTAGTGCAAATAAATATATAATCACTTACGATGAATATACAGACAAAGAAAGTGATGAAGTTACATATGGCGCAACACGTACGCTAGAAATGCCAACACGACCAGGTTATGTGTTTGATGGTTGGTATTATGGATTAGATCAATTAACAACTAATAATTGCGAACTAATTAACGCATATGCTTATGCACAAAATATAGAGATAGAATCTCATTGGATTGAAATAGAATTAGAATTAAACAATTATCAACTATTGTTCTCAGATAATATCGGCGGAGGCTTTGGAATTAATGCTACAGTTACTCCACAAGGTTCTTCAACTGTTACTTTTACATCTTCAAATAAAGATATTGTCGAAGTAGATCAAGATGGCAATTTTGTAATTAACGGTATAGGCAAAGCATACATTAGGGCAACATTAGATAATGGCGGAGCATATAAAGAATGTTTAATTGAATCTGTAGATGTTAGAACTGAAGGTAGTTTTGGCGGAAGTTTGTTGTTTATAACAATTAATGGCGAAATTTATGGCAGAGAACATGCCGTTATGTGTAAGGATACAGATTCTATCAAAACAATATCAGGTTTAATTTTGAAATATTTGAAAATTGAAAATGAATATGTAGATAGAACAGATATTGGTATTGAGGTTGCAGGAGATGTTAAATTTGAAGATATCTTTAGATATGGGGATACATTAAATATTAATTTAATATATTCAATCGAGAAAGCTACAAATACGCATGTGTCATATAGATTATCTGCAAATACTGCCGAATTTGGACAAAAGGTATACCTTGAAGATTTAATTGCAAAAGAAGGGTATAAATTAGGAAATATTATTGTTACAAATGAAAAAGATTTAGATGTTGAGATTTCTCAATTAGAAAGATCTTTTGTAATGCCAGGTGCAAATGTTTTAGTTGATGTTCTATTAAAGACTATTGAAGTTGAATCAACAACAATTGATAACATTAGCATTAAATCAGATACCGGTATTAAATCTAATGCAAAATTTGTAATTAACACAATAGATAAAGATTCATATAACCAAAACATCACTTTCTCAGAATTTAAGCAATCTGTATATGCTATGCATATCGATTACATTGAAGATGAAACGGTTTTAGATTATGGTGAGAAATACACAATTACAATGAACGTTCCAAAAGAATTCATAGGAAAAGATGGAATGGAAGTATTGTATTATCAAAATGGCGAAACAATTGTTAAACAAGTATACATTGAAGGGGATACATTAACACTTACATTAGCTGGTTCTGGAGATATCGTATTTATATCAAATATCCATAAAAGCACAGTATATCTATACTGGTTAATTATTTTAATGCTATTTGTTGATGCGCTATTAGGTATGATAGTAATTATCTTATTCATTAACTACCAAGATGCGCTACAAAGAAGAAGAGATCTAAATGGATATTCAACAGTTCTTCCAATTATCTTGCTTGGTGCCACTATAGCATCAGAGATTGCTCTCTTGGTTTTCTTAGGACTTATCTTCTTAGTTGAAATAATCTCTATTGCATGGCTATCATTGAAACTAACAAATAAGTATTTCATCTATACAACATACCACAAGATGAGTTATGTAAAACCACAAGAATATCAAAAGGTTGTAAAAGATAATAGAAATAGGCAACAAAATGAATAAATAGTCCTTTTGAAATAGGGCAAAATAATATATAATATTATCAAATAAATAAAAGGGGTAGAATATGTCATACGCAGATCAAGTATTTGTTAAGAACATTAAAGACATTCTAGAGAACGGAGTTTCAGATGAGCATTTAAACGTAAGACCTAAATGGGAAGATGGTACACCAGCTCATACAATTAAGAAATTTGGCATTGTAAATAGATATGATTTACAAAAAGAATTACCAATTTTAACAATTAGAAAAACTAACTTCGAAGCTGCAATTGATGAAATCTTATGGATTTGGCAAAAGAAATCAAACAAGGTAGCAGATTTACATTCACACATTTGGGACCAATGGTGTGGTGCTGATGGAACAATCGGTAAAGCATATGGTTATCAATTAGCTCAAAAAGCTATTTACCCAGAAGGTGAATTTGACCAAGTAGATAGAGTTTTATATGATTTAAAGCATAATCCTAACTCACGTAGAATTATGACAAATATTTATAATTTCCAAGATTTGCATGAAATGAATTTATATCCATGCGCATATTCAATGACATTCAATGTTTCAGGCAATGTGCTAAATGGTATTTTAAATCAAAGATCTAACGATATGTTAGTTGCAAACAACTGGAATGTATTACAATACTCAATTCTTCTTATGATGTTCGCTCAAGTATCAGGACTTGTTCCAGGTGAACTTGTTCATGTAATCTCTGACGCACATCTATATGATAGACACATTGAGATAGCAAAAGAAGTTATAGCAAAAGAGCAATACGATGCTCCAAAACTAATTATTAATCCAGACGTTAAGAACTTCTATGATTTTAAAGTTGAGGATTTCCAATTAGTAGATTACAAGTATCATTTACTTGGAAAGAAATTACCGGTGGCTGAATAATGAACGCAATAGTAGTAGTAGACAAAAATTGGGGAATAGGAAAGAATAACGATCTTCTATTCAAGTTAACAAAGGATATGGCTTTCTTTAAAGAAAAGACTATGGGAAAGGTTGTAGTAATGGGAGGTAACACTCTATTATCTCTACCTCATCAAAACCCACTAAAGGGAAGAACAAACATCGTTATCTCAGATGTGTTTAAAAGAGATGATGTAATCATGGCTGAAACAATGCCAGAACTTTTAGATATCTTAGCTAAATACAATACGGAAGATTTATTCGTAATGGGTGGTGCTATGTTATATAGAACACTTCTACCATATTGCGATACAGTATATGCAACTAAGGTTGATGCGGATGGCGGTGCTCAAGTTTTCTATGAAAACTTAGATAAATTAGATAATTGGTCTTGCGTATATGAAAGCGAGCCAATTCAAGATGGTGAATATACAATTAGATTCACAACATATAAAAACAGTAAGGTAAAACCTTTTTCTGAAAAATAAAAATTAAGGAGAAGTTCGCTTCTCCTTTTATAATATGATAGCAACAATTATAATCGCAGCTATAACATGCTTAGCCATGATATGCTGCATAGTTTTTAAACCCTATATTGTCGTTGGAAAGAAAGTAGCTTTAGGTACTTATTGGATGGTTGCACTCCTTGGTGCAATTATCATGATGGCATCGCTACTTGTCCCAATAGATGAGGTAGGAAAATCCCTAATTGCAAACACCGCAATTAATCCAATCAAAATATTAGTAATATTTATAACATTAACTTTACTTTCAGTATTTTTGGATGAGATAGGATTTTTCAGCTACATCGCCTCATTGGCTCTTAGAAAGGCAAAGGGTAGTCAAATTAAGTTGTTTATCGTACTTTATCTTTTAGCGTCAATTTTGACCGTATTTACGTCTAATGATATTATCATTTTGACCTTCACTCCATTTATTTGTTTCTTCTGTAAAAGAGCGAATATAAATCCGATTCCATATTTGGTAGCGGAGTTTGTAGCTGCAAATACTTGGAGTATGTTTTTGATCATCGGAAATCCAACAAATATTTATCTTGCTACATCGTTAAATATCTCATTTATCGATTATGTTAAGACTATGTACCTACCAACAATTGGAGCCGGGGTTACCTCATTTTTAGTTTTGTTTATGCTATTCTATAAAAAATTAAAAACTCCAATTGAAAATGTAGATGTTCAAGAAGTTAAAATTGCAGATAAATATATGCTTATTATTGGCCTTGCTCATTTAGTTTTATGCATTATTGGATTAAGTATTTGCTCGTATGTAGATATTGAAATGTGGGTTATTTCTTTATCTGCTGCTGTTAGCTTGTTTATCTGTATAAGTGTGTATATTTTGATTACAAAAAAGAAATTTGTCGTACTTGAAAAAACGCTAAAAAGAGCGCCTCTAGAGCTTATTCCATTTGTGCTTTCGATGTTCGTAATTGTACTTGCTCTTAAGTATCAAGGAGTCACTCAAAAATTATATGATTTGTTAAATACAAATCAAGATGGCATAGTATACACATTAACGTCAGCTTTATTTGCTAATATTTTGAACAATATTCCAATGAGTGTATTGTTTAGTTCAATCCTTCAAGAAGGTGCTTCATATAAGGCTGTATTTGGAGCAATTGTAGGATCTAACCTTGGTGCTATTTTAACACCAGTTGGCGCACTAGCAGGAATTATGTGGTCTAACATTTTAAGACGCTCAGAAGTTAAATACACATTCGTTGATTTTATGAAATATGGAATTATTATTGGAGTGCCTACTTTAGTAGTGGCTGCGCTTCTAATTATGTAGCAAAAAAAATTTCAAAATTACTATTGACAGCATCGAAAAAATATAATACTATTGCAGTAACAACATAAAACCGAAGAGAAAGAGGAGTAGGTTATTTAAGTCATTACAGAGAGTTGCAGTTGGTGAGATGCAGCGTGATAAGAATAATTGAATGGACTTTTGAGGGTGGTTAATAGCCAACGGGAATTCAACTCGTTATCAATGAAGATGTATGATAGTACATAACATAAAAAAATATGGTGGTATAACAAATTAAGCATTTGTCCATATGGGCAAATGCTATTTTTCATTTATAGGAGGTAAAAACAATGGAAAACAAGAAAATACCGTACAGACACTTTTTAGAAGAAAAGGATTTGCCAAAGCAATGGTATAACCTTCGTGCAGACATGAAAGAACTTCCAGATCCAATGCTAAACCCAGGAACTGGAGAAGCTATGAAAGAAGAGGATCTATATCCTATTTTCTGTAAAGAATTAGCTCATCAAGAAATGGATGACAAGACAAGATATGTAGACATCCCAGAAGAAATTCAAGAAGTTTACAAGCAATTTAGACCATCTCCACTTGTAAGAGCATATGCACTTGAGAAGGCACTTGGAACTCCAGCTAAGATTTATTACAAATTTGAAGGTAATAACACATCTGGTAGCCATAAGCTAAATTCAGCAATTCCACAAGCTTACTATGCTAAGAAAGAAGGTCTAACATCTCTAACAACTGAAACTGGTGCTGGACAATGGGGTACGGCATTATCTGAAGCATGTGAATACTTCGGACTTCCATTGACTGTATATATGGTTAAATGTTCATATGAACAAAAGCCATTCAGAAGAACAATTATGAAGACTTTTGATGCTAATATCATTCCATCTCCAAGCAACACAACAGAAGCAGGAAGAAAGATTTTAGCAGCAGATCCAAATTGTACAGGTTCTTTAGGTACAGCTATTTCTGAAGCTGTAGAAAAGGCTGTCACAACCGAAGGTTGTAAGTATGTTTTAGGCTCAGTTCTAAACCAAGTACTATTACATCAATCTGTTATCGGTCTTGAAGCATATAAATCTATGGAAATCTTAGGTGAATATCCAGACATCGTTATCGGTTGTGCTGGTGGTGGTTCTAACCTTGGTGGTTTAATCGCTCCATTCATGGGAGATAAGTTAACAGGTAAGAAACCAAACACAAAATTCATCGCTGTAGAACCTGCATCTTGTCCATCTCTAACAAGAGGTAAATATGCATACGATTTCTGCGATACAGGTAAGATCACACCTCTTGCAAAAATGTATACATTAGGTTCAGGATTTATCCCAAGTGCAGATCACGCTGGTGGTTTAAGATACCATGGTATGTCTCCAATTCTATCTAAGCTATATCACGATGGATATATCGATGCGGTTGCTGTAAAGCAAACAAAGGTATTTGAAGCAGCTAAATTGTTCGCTCAATACGAAACAATTCTACCAGCTCCAGAATCTTCTCACGCTATCAGAGTTGCAATTGATGAAGCTCTAAAGTGCAAAGAAACAGGGGAAGCTAAGACAATTCTATTCGGATTATCTGGTACAGGTTTCTTCGATATGGTAGCTTATGAATCATATCTAAACGGAACAATGAAGGATTATGTTCCATCTGACGAAGAATTACAAAAGTCATTTGACACTCTTCCAAAGGTTCCAGGAATCCAAGACTAATTAGCTAGCTAATTAAATTTTAAAAAGATAGGCCATTGAAAAGAAATTTTTGATGGCCTCATTTTATTTTGTTATTTAATGCAATTAAATATTAGTCAATTTGGCTTTATGGTGCTATAATTGTTTAGAAACTATTATATATTACAGGCGAGGTTATATAAATATGGCACAAAACATAATGGACACTTTAAGAGATAGAGGTTTTATTAAACAAACTGTTTATGAGGACGAACTATACGACATGTTAGGAAAAGAAAGTGTTCCTTTCTATATCGGATTTGACCCAACAGCTGATTCATTACACGTAGGTCACTTTTTAGCATTAATGGCTATGAGCCACATGCAAAAGGCTGGACATAAGCCAATCGTTTTAATCGGTGGCGGTACAGCAAAGATTGGCGACCCATCTGGAAGAACAGATATGCGTCAAATGATGACAAACGATATTATCAATCATAACTGCGAATGCTTCAAGGTTCAAATGAGCAAATTCTTCTCATTCGAAGGCGACAATGCTGCTGTTATGGTAAACAATGCTGATTGGATCGATAAATTAAACTTTATCGAATTCATTAGAGATATTGGTAGACATTTCTCTGTAAACCAAATGCTTTCAGCAGAATGCTTCAAGCAAAGAATGGAAAGAGGACTATCTTTCCTTGAATTCAACTATATGCCACTTCAAGCATACGATTTCTTATATCTATATCAAAATTATGGATGTAAGCTAGAATGCGGCGGTGATGACCAATGGTCAAACATCTTAGCAGGCGCTAACCTAATCAGAGTTAAAGAACATAAGCCAGCTTTTGCTATGACTTTCCAACTACTTACAACATCTGAAGGTAAGAAGATGGGTAAGACACAAAAGGGAGCTGTATGGTTAGATCCAGCAAAGACATCTCCATATGAATTCTATCAATACTGGAGAAACATTGGAGACCAAGACGTAGAAAAGTGCTTAAAGCTTTTAACATTCATGCCACTTGATGAAATTGCTGAACTTTGCAAATATCAAGACGAAAGAATCAACGAAGCAAAAAAGAGACTTGCTTACGAAGTAACAAAGATTGTTCATGGCGAAGATGAAGCTAACAAAGCTAAATCTCAAGCTGAAGCTGCTTTCGGTGGCGCAAGCGATGATATGCCAGAAAAGAAAGTTCCAGTTGAATGTGTAAATATCTGCGATATTTTAGTATCAATTGGTGCTTGTAAATCTAAGAGTGAAGCTAGAAACATTATCGCTGGTGGCGGTGTAAAGATTGAAGATTTAATCGTTCCAGATTTTGCATACAACGTAACAGAAGATATGTTAAAGAACGGATTCATTCTTCATAAGGGTAAGAAAGTACACGTAAGAGTAATTGCTGAGTAATGGGATATAAAGCGGTAGATAAGGAATTCGAAGAATTAATAGTAATTCAAAAATCCAAGTTTATTACAACGCTTGTTCCAATTTCTTCGCAAGAAGATGCCCAAGAGAAACTTAACAAAATAAAGAAAAAATACTCAGATGCAACGCACAATTGCTATGCATATATATCAAGTGAAAACGCTATAGAACAAAAGTTTTCAGATGATGGAGAACCACAAGGCACAGCCGGTGTTCCAATACTAGAGGTATTGAAAAAGAGAAATATCTATATGACGCTTGCCGTCGTAACAAGATACTTCGGTGGTATTAAATTAGGAGCCTCAGGTTTGGTTGGAGCGTACTCTTCATGCGTTGCTAGCGCTATTGACAAGGCTGAAATAGTGGAGTATAAAATTAGTAATAGTCTTTTAATAGAAATAGATTATTCTATTTATAAGAAAGTGCAAGAAGCCATTGAAGCAAATGATGGCCAAGTGCAAAATATCGACTATTCAGATGTAGTTAAACTTGAATGTGTTGTGCCAGTAGAGAATTTTAATTCTCTAAATGACAAAATCATAGATATTACATCTGGACAAGCAAAAATTGAAATAAAAAATACGAAATATAATAAATTTATAGAGGCGAAAAAATGAAAATTACATTAACAAAGAATCCAAAGCAAAAACCAGATTTTTCCAATTTAGGATTTGGTAAGTATTTTACTGACCATATGTTATTAATGGAATACAAAGATGGTGCTTGGGGCGAAATCGAAATCCGTCCATTTGAACCATTTGCAATGTCACCAGCTTCAAACGTTCTACACTATGCTCAAGGTATTTTCGAAGGTGCTAAGGCTTACAAGAACGACAAGGGTGAAATTACAGTTTTCAGAATTGACGATAACTTCACAAGAATGAACAACTCAGCAAAGAGACTTTGTATGCCTACTTTCGATTCAGAAAAAGTTAAAGAAGCTTTATTTGAATTATTAAAGATCGAAAAGGATTGGATCCCAACAGCTAAGGGAACAGCTCTATACATTAGACCAACAATGATCGCTGACCAACCAGTACTTGGTGTTCATGCATCTCACGTTTATAAATTCTTCATTATCTTATCACCAGTTGGTTCTTACTATGCTCATGGCTTACAACCAACTAAGATTTTAGTTGAAGAACACTATGTTCGTGCTGCTATCGGTGGTACAGGTGAAGCTAAGTGTATGGGTAACTATGCTTGCTCATTACTAGGTGGCGAAGAAGCTAACAAGAAGGGATATGATCAATGTCTATGGTTAGATGCTGCTGAACATAAGTATGTTGAAGAAGTTGGTTCAATGAATATGTTCTTCGTAATCGATGGTGTAGTTGTAACTCCAGCATTAGTTGGTTCAATCTTACCAGGTATTACAAGAAGATCTGTTATCGAAGTTCTAAAGGCTCACAATATGCCAGTTGAAGAGAGAAGAATTTCTATGGATGAAATCGAAAAGGCTTACAACGAAGGCAGATTAAACGAGAGCTTCGGTTCTGGTACAGCAGCTGTTATTTCTCCAGTTGGTGTATTACATTACCATGGAAGAGATATGGTTATCAACAATGGTGAAATGGGTAAGATTACTCAATTCTTATATGATGAAATCACAGGTATCCAAAACAGAACAAAAGAAGATACATTTGGTTGGGTAACAAAAGTTAACTAATAAATAAGTTTATTAAAGTAAAAAATATGGAGCAGTTTCGAACTGCTCCAATTTTTATTATTTTCAATTATTATTATTTAAGAATATCTTCTCTGTTAGAACCAAGATAGATAACAACAATCATACCTTTACCAACGTGTGTACCAATTACTGGGCCAACGTCGAATTCAACTGTTTGATATCCTAAATCTTCAACTAATTTCTTTAAAAAAGCTCTATCTTCTGGAGCATCAGCAGCGCCAACGCCTACTAAAATATCTTTGCCAGGCTTAACTGCATTCTTTTGCATTGTCTCAATTAAAGTCTTAATTGCTTTCTTTTGAGAAATAACTTTTGTATATGGAACTAGTGAACCATCGTTTGGAATATATAAAACTGGCTTAATATGAAGAGCAGTTCCTAAAAATGCTTCGTTCTTAGTAGCACGACCTGTTCTGCATAAGTGATTTAAGTCATCAATCGCAAATAAATGATTGATGTTTAGCTTTAAATCCTTTTCAATATAATTTACAAGATCTTCATAAGAAACACCTTGTTGATTCTTTAATGATGCATAATATGCCATTAACCCTTGACCGAAAGAAGCAGATAGTGAATCGATAACTGTTACCTTTCTATCTGGATACTTTTCAAGGCAAGCTTTTGCAGCCATCTTTTCTTGCTCAATTGTGCCTGATAAATGACTAGATAAAGCAAGGTGAATAATGTCATATCCTTCTTCTAAATATTTTGAGAAAAACTCTTCAGCAACATATTCTGTTACTTGAGAAGTTTGTGGTAAATCTGATGCGGTTTTTGCTTTTGAAACAGCTTCGTAGAATTCATGTGGAGTTAGTTTTTCAGTAATGCCATCATAACCAACGCCATTGACTGTGTATCCCATAGGGATAATCTTGATGTCATCTCTTGTTAGAGACTCTGGAAAATCGGCTGTTGCTTCTGTTGTAATTAAAATACTCATATAGTTCTCTCCTAAATTAATACACGTATATTTTACGAAAGAAAATGTGCATTGTCAAACCTAAAGATTAGTGCCTTAGTGTACCTTTGTTTAAGATTACTTTTAGAAACTTATGTAATTTATAGGATATAAGATGCACCAAATGGGGCTTGAAAAATATTTTGCTTGCCTTTTGTGTGCGTATATAATAAAATACTTAATGTTAAAAATAAAAAGGTGAGGAGTCTAATTATGAAAAAAAGAGATGAAATCGAAGAAGAAATCCTAGACGAAGACGAAATCCTAGAAGATGAAGAAGTACTAGACGACGATGACGAAATCCTTGATGATGAAGATGTTATCGATGATGAAGAAGATGACGAATTCGAGGATGAAAGACCAGCTAAGAAAGGTAAGGCAGTTAAAAAGCCTGCAGCTGGAAAAGGCGGAAAGAAGAAATTAAGCAAGGGCGCAGTTGCCGGTATCTCTATCGGTTCAGTTGTTGCTTTTTTAGCAATCGCAGTAGTTTTAGTTGTATTTGTAATTCTACCAATGTTCAGTGCAAAGTTAGAAAATGCTGAATACCAAGGTATTATTGGTAATACAATGCCAACAGGCGTTACAGCAACAAAAGAAGTCAACAAGAATATGACTCCACTTGATATGCTAAATGCTGCTTTAGAAAACTATGATAATGCTGAATATGCTGCAAATATCTGTCTAAAGGGCGGTGTTGCAACAAAGATTTCAGCTATCTCTGTTAACCAAGGTGTTCAATCAATGAAGATTAGAGTTGGTAAGGCATCAGATTCAAATGTTAAATATTTTGCTAGAAGTATTTCTTATGGATTTACAAATATGGCAGAAGAATACTATACAGAAGATTTAGGCGCTGGTCCTATCAAGTATAGAGGATTAGATGGTAAGGTTAAAGAAGATGAAAATGGCAACCAAATCGTTAAGGGTTGGGGAAAGACAGAAACTTATGCAGATTTGGACGAATATATCGAAAAGAAGGCTACAGACTTTACAAAGATTTGGTCATATGATGTTACATCAAAGACAGTTACATCTGAATCAAAGTCAGGTAAGGTAACAAAGAGTGGAGATTGCTACACATTCACAATCACAGTTGATGTTACAAACGAATCTGCTATTGAAGGTTACAAGAAGGTTATGGAATATCAATTAGCTGGCAATATGGGCGCTAAGGGTGTATCTATTGACTTCAAGGAATTATCTTTCGATATTGGTGTATGGGAAAATGGTTTCATCCGTTATATCGGTATTAAGGAATCTTATGTTATGAACTTAAATCTTGGTTCATTAAAGGTAAATGGTATTGCTATCAATAACTCTTACATGAACGAATATTCATATGATAAGACAGAAAAGATTCCATATGAAGCAACAACATTAAAGTACACAGAATTCTTCAAGTTATTTGCTTAATTCAAAAAATGAATCTTAAGGGCTCTCGAAAGGGAGCCCTTTATTTTATTTATATATAAATATTTAAAGAATTATGATACAATATACAACGTATAGTAATAATAATTCGAAAGGAGAGAAAATGGAGTTATTAAAGAATAAACTAAAAGACTTAGCGGTGATTATTATTGCAATTGTATTGCTAATTCTTGGTACTAAATTTGATTTTAGATTTTCGGATAATATTTACAGTGACAACAACTGGTTGAATTTCTTTGTTGCTGCTATCGCAAAAATGCCTGTATATTACGCAACTATGTATGTATGCGTAGCATTGTTTGTTTTAGCATTAGCTAAAGAAAATAAAGTAGAGAAATATTTAATGGCATCAATTTATGCAGTAGGCGCATTTGTTTCTGGTATGTTAATGTTTGAAGATGTAGTAGAAACATTTATGGATGGTATCTTCAAATACTTAATTGCTTTCGCAATTGGGGCTTTGCTTGCTGGATATTTATTCTATGTACTAAAAGATAAAAATAAAGAAACATTCTTGTCTCAAAAAAAAGAAATGCTTGTTATTGTTATATCTGTTGCTTTAATAGTTATCGCAACAGCACTTCTAAAAGAAGTCATTGAAAGAACAAGATTTGAAGATTTATTAATGCAACAAGGCTCATTTACTCCTTGGTACAAAAAGGGAACAGGCGGAGATTCAATGCCATCTGGTCATACTGCGATGGTTGTTGCTTTATTTGCTGTTATCCCATATCTAAAGAAGATAGATTTATTTAAGGGAAAGAATTATTTGTATTACCCAATTATTTGTGTATTTGCTCTATGTGTAGCATTATCTAGAATTTCTATGGGTAAGCATTTCTTAAGTGATACAGCAGTTGCTATGATAGTTGCTTTTGTTATCTCTAAAGCAGTTACATGGTGCTTACTTGGATTTAAAGAAGATAAATTGGAAATAAAAGAAGGATCTTTACTAGCTAAACTATAATGGAAAATTTCAATCTATCGATGTATGACTATATGATAAATAGAACGTCTTGTTTGCCTATGACAAACAAGATGCTTAATTTCTATGGAAAAGCTATCGATAGAAAAACCTTTATAAAAGAAGTAGATAAGATTGCTTCATATCTTCAATCAATAGGTATAAAGAAAGGGGATAACGTAGTTATCTGTTTAGGTAATATCCCAAACGCTATTATATCTTTCTATGCCATTAATAAGATTGGAGCTATTGCCAATGTTTTACATCCTTTAGTAAAGGACGAAACTCTATATGCAATCTATAAAGAACATAAGCCAAAGTGCTTTATTATGTTCGATGAATTTATTAAGAATTACACAATATTTAATAACATCGATACAAATGTAATTATATGCAGTGCACTAGATTATCTTCCAGCCTTTTATAGACCATTCTATTTTGGATATATCTATCATAATATCAAAGATATTAAATACACTAAAAACATTGTTAAATACTCTAAAATTAAGCCAGGGGACGTATCGCCTATTGAAGTGAAAGGTGATGATGTGGCAATTTACATGCATTCATCTGGAACTACGGGAAATTCAAAGACAGCTTGCCAAACAAACATCGCATATAACAAGATGGCATACAATATGTATTCTGCAGCATACGAAAAAGAAGTAAGCTCAGATAAGCAAGGTATGTTAATGGCTTTGCCTATATTCCATGTGTTTGGACTTGGCGTTTGCATGCATACAACTCTATCTTATGGAGCACAAGTTATCTTGATGCCAAAATTTAGTTCAACATACGCAATATACTTAATGATGTTTAGACCAGTTACTATGATTTCTGCTGTTCCAAATATGTGCAGAAAATTAGTTAACCATCCTTTATTTAAAGGACCATGGCTAAAGAAACTTGTTGATGTGTTTGTAGGCGGGGATAAGTTAGATGAAAATATTAAGCAAAAGTTCGAAGCAGCTTGTGCTAAATATAATAACCCAATGAAGGTTGCTCAAGGATATGGCTCAACTGAAGCTGGCGTAATTATGATTAATCTTCAATCAAATCAAAAAGAAGGATCAATTGGTGTGCCTTTAGATGGGGTTGAAGTAATGATTCTTGATGACAAGAATAATAAAGTTTTAGCAAATACTGTTGGGCATATATATATTAAGTCTCAAACATTAATGAAGAGTTATTATGATACATCTTTAAATAAAGATGTTCTTTGCGAAATTAACGGCGATATTTGGCTCAATACGGGAGATATTGGTTATGTTGATGAAACAGGCCACGTATATTTCAAAGAAAGAGAAAAGCGCCTAATTAAGATTTCTGGAATTAATGTATTCCCAAATGAAATAGAAGAGATTGTAAATAATATTGAAGAAATTAAAATTTCTTGTGCTGTACAAGGCGAAAAAGATACAAAACCAATAATTGTCTTGTATGTCCAATTGAATAAAGGTTATGAATATTCAGATGCGCTTGAAAATAAGATTAAAGATATAATTTCTAAGAAGTTATTGAAATATTCTATGCCATCAAAGATTATTCCTTTAGATAATATTCCATTAACTCAAATAGGGAAGGTTGATTATAAAAAATTACGCTAAGTTGCCTTAGCGTAAATTTTCGAACTCTAATGTTATTATTGTTCACCAGATTCTTTCTTGAAAGCCTCTAAGATCTTGTCGCAAACCATTGTACGTGTTTCAGTATTAATAGGATGAGCAATATCTCTAAAAGTACCATCAGGAGTTTTTCTACTAGGCATAGCAATAAAAACACCATCTTTGCCATCGATAATCTTGATATCGTGGATTGCAAAAGCTTCGTCAATAACAATTGATGCTACAGCTTTTAACTTGCCGGTTTCTGTGGCTTTTGTCACAAGTCTAATTTGGATGTCTGTAATTTCCATATAGCACTCCTTTGAAGTTATATTTTTTAGTTATTTCTAAGGTTAATTATACATACATAATTTCTAAAAATATAGTCGCTGTGCAAAAAAACTATATATTTTAGGCGAAAAATGGAGTTTTTTATGTTATAATTTGTGCTATGAACAAGAGAATTTTAAGTATCCAAGATATTTCATGCGTAGGTCAATGCTCTCTAACGGTAGCATTACCAATTATTTCTGCAGCCGGAATTGAGACATCAATATTGCCATCTGCTGTACTATCTACACATACAGCTGCTGGTTTTGGGAAATTCACATTTAGAGACCTAACTGAGGATTTACCTTTAATCAACAAACATTGGAATGATATCAATGTTAAATTTGATGCAATTTATACTGGATATATTGGAAATAAATCGCAAATTGAATACATTTTAAATATCGTAAACACAACTCTAAAGAAGGATGCGCCTCTAATTGTAGATCCAGCTATGGGAGATAATGGCAAATTATATGTTGGTTTTGATAAATCTTTTGTATCATATATGGCTAAATTGTGTGCAAAGGCTGATGTTATCCTTCCAAATCTAACAGAAGCAGCATATTTATTAGATGAAGAGTGCAAACTTACAGGATACGATAAAGAATATATTGAAGGCTTAGTTCGTAGATTAGTAAAAATTGGTGCTAAGAATGTTATATTAACAGGTGTTAGCTTTGCTGAGGATGAAGTTGGTGTTTGTGTATATAGTTCTGAGGATGATAAAACATCATATTATTTACATAAAAAAATAGGACAATCTTTCCATGGAACAGGAGATGTTTTCTCTTCGTCTTTTGTTGGTGCGCTTTTAAATGGCAAATCGCTTCTTGATGCTGCAACAATTGCCGCAGATATTACAAGACAAAGCGTAGCTTTGACAATTGAAGATAAAGACATGCACTGGTATGGTGTAGAGTTCGAAAAAGTTCTTCCAGAATATTTGAAAAAATTAGGAAAGATTTAAATTATAAAAATATAAACAAAACGGATGCTTGATTGCATCCGTATTTTTTTAACATCTAACGATATTTTTCAATGGGTGTTTCTTTGCTGATAGGGTCGTGAATGCTGTTTCGACCTCACTAAAGTCGTACATATTTTCTAAAAGCCCAGAAACATCAACAACTTCAGTTGCTAACATATTGATAGCTGGCTCAATTTCGCCGTATCCATCATTGATACCAAAGATACTTAATCCCTTTGAAATAATGTAGTGAGCATTGATTTTTAATTTATCTAGTGTTGTATCATAACCAACAAAGGCAATTCTTCCGTGTGTGTTTGCCATATTTAATAAATCTATATTGATATCTGTATAATAATCTGTGTCTACTACAATGTGTTCAACAAGGTTGCCGGAAGTGATTTCAACAATCTTATTTAGAACGTTGTCTTTTGTTGAATTTATAGTGTAATAAATGCCATATTGTTCAGCTAAAGAAAGGGCATCAACATTTGAGTCAACAATGATTGGAATAGCTTGATAATAAAGAGCTAATTGACCCAAAATTATATTGAAAGTTGTAGCTCCAAAAAGTGCAATGTAATGAGTTTGTTTTAGTCCAATTAAAGACGTAGTCTTTATAGCCATAGCAATTTCTTCGATGAAAGTGAAATCTTCATCTGGAATTGACTCAGGTACAATGTATATATTTTCGTTTGGAACAACACAGAAATCTGATAGGTAACCATTAGTATCTTTTCCTACGATATCGAATGGTTTTTCAGTTGATTTTTGATATGGAGATAAATAAACTCTTTGGCCTTTACTTAATGACTTTAATTTTGATTCAGAGATAACGCCAAGAGCACTTCTTGATGGGATAATTGGAAGCTTTCCAAGTTTTTCTTGATAGATAGCAATATCGCTTTGGCAAAGGGAAGCTCTAGCAATTTTAACTCTTGCGTGAGTTCTTAAATTTACTTCTTCTTGTTCCTCTTGTTTTAGTGATATTGATTTTGCTTTGTCGATTACCCAGGATTGCATATTTTTCTCCTCAAATATTCTTAAAAAGTATACCATATGGACTATGTGTTTTCAAGGCAAAAGGAGGCCTGTAAGATAAAAATAAAATGAAAGTGTTTTGCTTGACACGTCTATTCTTTATATATATAATACTTGATGTAATTATTAAATGCGAGGTGAAATAAGATGAAAGATAATATTCAACCTAATTATCATGATGTCACAGTTAGATGCTCTTGCGGAAATGAATTCGTTTGTGGATCTACAATTGAAGGCGATACTATCAAAGTTGAAGTATGTAGCAAATGTCATCCTTTCTATTCTGGCAAGCAAAAGCAAGTAAGCACAGGCGGAAGAGTAGACAAGTTCAAGAAGCGCTACAACGTTTAATTAAGACTAAGACGATAATTTGGTGCAGGTTGAACAAAGACTTGCACCTTTTTTTCTAAAAGGAGTTAAGTGTGAGAAAGAAGTGTACATCTATCGGAGGACAAGCTGTAATTGAAGGTGTCATGATGCGTGGCATTAATTCAATTGCTACGGCCGTTCGCGACGATAATGGACAAATCGTTGTTGAAAGTCAATATGTAACTCCAACAGCAAAGAAGAATCCACTTTATAGAACTCCAATTATCAGAGGCTTTTTAAATTTAATTTCTTCAATGGCTATCGGAATGAAGTCATTACTAAGATCAGGAGAAGTATTCGGTGAAGATGCTGAACCTTCTAAGCTTGATACTTGGTTAGCAAAAAAGACTGGTGTAGATATTTATAGCATAGTGATGATGTTCTCAGTTATCTTGGGAGTAGCATTGTCATTATTCTTATTTGTATTTTTACCACACGAAGCAGAAGCTGGTATTTCTGCATTAATCCTAAAATTAACAGGATGGACACTTCTACCAGCTTGGGTAAGTTTCTTACTAAGTTTATTCGAAGGCTTGATTCGTGTAGGAATATTCCTAGGTTATATCGCTTTAACGACTCTAATTCCAGATGTTAAGAGAACTTATATGTATCATGGTGCAGAGCACAAGACAATTGCATGCTTTGAAAACGATTTAGACTTAACAGTTGAAAACGCTAGAAGTATGACAAGAGTTCATGATAGATGCGGTACAGCATTTATGTTTATTGTTATGATAGTAAGTATTTTTATCGTAGCAGTTGTAAATGGCGTATTAGCATTCACAGAAGTTCCAATCCTACAAAATAGATGGATCAAGTTTTTAATTAAACTTGCTCTTATTCCATTTATAGCAGGTACAAGCTATGAAGTATTAAAGTTCTTAGCAAAATTTGATAATGCTATCGTTAGAATCTTAAAGGCTCCAGGTTTAATGTTACAAAAGCTAACAACAAAGGAACCAACTGATGATATGTTAGAAGTTGCTATTGCTGCATTCAAGACAGTTCAAGCAATGGATAACGACCCAACAATTAAAGAACAAAAATTCGATGTTAAAAAGACACTAAAGAAAGTTAAGGAAGAATTCGATGAAAAATTAAAGAAGGTTAATGCTGATTCTTCTGAAAGCGAGTGGATTTTGAGCATCGCTATGGGCATTACGAGATCTCAACTTAAAACTGAGTCTCATATCAAGCAATCTCAATTAGATAAGGCAAATGAGATTTTAGAAAAGAGATTAACTGGTATGCCTTTATGGAAAGTTATTGGTAATACAGATTTCTATGGTTATGAAATCGACATTAATGAAAACGTATTATGTCCAAGACCAGAAACAGAAAATCTTGTAGAAAAAGCATTAACTTTCATTAAAGATGGAAATGAAGTTTTAGATTTATGTACAGGTAGCGGATGTATCGCTATTGCTGTTGCTAAATCTAAAAATGTAAAAGTTACAGCATCAGATATTTCAAAGGATGCGCTAAAAGTTGCTAAAGCTAACGTAGAAAAGCACAACCTTGGTGAAAGTATTGATATTGTTGAGAGTGATTTATTTAAAAACATCGACAAGAAATTCGATGTAATAATATCAAATCCTCCATACATCAAAACAAAGGATATAGAAACACTAGATGTAGAAGTTAAGGATTTTGATCCAATCATCGCTTTAGATGGCGGAGAAGATGGATTAGATTTCTATAGACTAATCGCAAAAGAAGCTCCTATGCATCTAAACGATAAAGGTGTTATTTTGATGGAATGTGGAGAAGAGCAAGCACAATTAATTTGTGATATGTTCAAAGGATTTGAAACAAAAATAGAAAAGGATTTAGAAGGCGTAGACAGAATTGTTATCGCCCAAAAAGGATAATATGTTTGAAAGATTACGTTTAATGTTACAAAGATATGAAGAACTTACGAATCTGCTTGCAGATTCTGATGTTATTGCTGACCAAAATAAGTGGCGTGAATATGCTAAAGAACATGCCTCTATGGAAGAAGCAATTACACTATATAAGGAATATCTATCTGTTGAAAAGAACATGGAAGAATGCAAGGAAATGATGGAATCAGGAGATGAGCTTGCAGAATTAGCTAAAGAAGAATTCAAAGATTGTAAAGACAAGATTGAAGATTTAACTCAAAAGCTAAAGGTAGCTCTTCTACCAGTTGACCCACATGACCAAAAGAACGTAATCGTTGAAATTAGACCAGCTGCCGGTGGTGAAGAAAGTGCGCTATTCGGTGCAGAGTTAATGAGAATGTATGTAAGATACGCAGAACGTATGCATTGGAGAACACAAGAAATCAACGTTGAACTTGATGATTTAGGTGGTATTAAAGAATGTACATTCCAAGTAACAGGAGCTGGAGCATTCGCTAAATTAAAATTCGAAAGTGGTGTACACAGAGTACAACGTGTACCTGAAACAGAATCTCAAGGAAGAGTTCATACATCAACTGTTACAGTTGCTGTATTACCAGAAGTTGAAGATGTAGAAGTAGAAATCCTAGATAAGGATATAAAAGTCGATACATATAGATCATCTGGTGCTGGTGGCCAAAAGGTTAACAAGACAGATACAGCTATTCGTATTACTCACTTCCCAACAGGAATCGTTGTAACATCACAAGATGAAAGATCTCAATTAAAGAACAAGGAAAAGGCTTTCCAAGTATTAAGATCTAGAATCTATGATTACTATAAGACAAAAGCAGACAGCCAATACGCATCTGAAAGAAAGAGCCAAGTTGGTACGGGAGATAGATCTGAAAAGATTAGAACATATAACTTCCCACAAAACAGAGTTACTGACCATAGAATTGGATTCACAATGTATTCATTAGAAGACTTTATGGATGGTGACTTAAACGAAATGATTGAAGCATTACAACTAGCAAATCAAAATGAAATGTTAGCTAAGATAAACGGCTAGGAGGACAACAATGATAAAGTACAGTAAACAAAAAAATGTTTTGATAGAAAGTAACTGGAAACCAAACTTACAAGACGTTGGACAACCAAACTTCTTCAGAGAATTGTACTCATATGATACAATTCCAAAGGTTGCATTTAACTTCCGTCAAACTCCTATGGAAATTCCTGAAAACATCTGGATTACAGATACAACATTCAGAGATGGACAACAAGGAACTAAGCCTTTTACTGCTCAACAAATTATTGATTTGTATAAATTAATGCATAAGTTAGGAGGAAAGAAGGGAATCATCCGTCAATCTGAATTCTTCTTATATTCTGAAAAGGATAGAGAAGCTGTTAGAGGTTGTATGGAATTAGGATATGACTTCCCAGAAATCACTTCTTGGATTAGAGCAAGCGAAAAAGATTTCGAATTAGTTAAGGAAATGGGTATTAAAGAAACAGGTATTTTAGTTAGCTGTTCAGACTACCACATCTTCAAGAAGATGAACTTAACAAGAAAGCAAGCTGCAGATAAATATCTAAACGTTGTAAAGATGGCTCTAGATAAGGGCGTTGTTCCAAGATGTCACTTTGAAGATATTACAAGAGCTGACTTCTATGGTTTCGTTGCTCCTTTAGCATATGAATTAATGCAATTATCTAAGGAAAGCGGTATTCCAATTAAGATTAGAGCTTGCGATACAATGGGTTATGGTATTAGCTACCCAGGTGTTACACTTCCAAGATCAGTTCCAGGTATTATCTCTGGTTTAAGATATTACGCAGAAGTTCCATCTGAGCAATTAGAATGGCATGGACATAACGACTTCTATAAGGTTGTTACAAATGCTGCTACTGCTTGGTTATATGGTTGTTCTTCAGTTAACTGCTCTCTAATGGGTATTGGTGAAAGAACTGGTAACTGTCCACTTGAAGCTATGGCTATTGAATATGCTTCTCTAAAGGGTACACACGCTGGTATGAACTTCCAAGTAATTACAGATATTGCTCGTTATTTTGAATCAATGGGTATTCCAATTCCACCAAGAACACCATTCGTTGGTAAGGACTTCAACGTAACAAGAGCAGGTATCCACGCTGATGGTTTATTAAAGGATCCAGAAATCTATAACATCTGCGATACAGAAAAGATATTCGGTAGAGCTCCAAGAGTTGCCGTTGATGCTCACTCTGGTCTAGCTGGTATTGCTTACTGGATTAATGCTTACTTCAACTTAACAAAGACAAACAAGATTGATAAGAGAAGTGAAACAGTTGAAAAGATCAAGGCTCTTGTAGATAAAGAATATGAAAGAGGCAGAACTGCTTCTATGTCAGATCAAGAATTAGTATTAATGTTACAAGAAGTTGACCCAGCTTTATATCAAAAAATTACTACTATTAAATAAGGATAGATATATATGAAATATGTAAGTACACGTAATAATCAATACAAATGCACAGCAGCTGAAGCTATTAGAGATGGCCTAGCTAATGATGGCGGTCTATTCGTACCAGAAGTTATTCCAACACTATCTAAAGTAGATTTTGATAAGTTAGTTGAAATGACATACGAAGAAAGAGCAGCTTTCGTTTTAAGCAAGTATTTAGAAGATTACACTTATGACGAATTACTATCTTACACAAAGAACGCTTATTCAAGATTCTATGGTGATGATCCATGTCCACTTGTAAATATAGATGAAAATCTATATGTATTAGAATTATGGCATGGTCCAACCTGCGCATTTAAAGATATGGCTTTAACAATGTTACCACACCTTTTAGTTGGTGCAAGAAAGAAGACTGGCGAAACATCAAAGACATTAATCTTAGTTGCTACATCTGGTGATACAGGTAAGGCAGCTCTAGAAGGTTTTAGAGATGTTGAAGGCGTAGATATTATCGTATTCTATCCATCACAAGGTGTTTCAGATATGCAAAAATTGCAAATGAAAACACAACTTGGAAATAACGTATATGTATGTGCTATTGAAGGTAACTTTGATGATGCTCAATCAGCAGTTAAAACTATCTTCAATGACGATGAAATAAAAGCAAAGCTTTTAAAGAAGAATTATAAGCTATCTTCAGCTAACTCAATTAACTGGGGTAGATTAGCTCCACAAATTGCTTACTACATCTCAGCATATTGCGATTTATTAAGCGCTGAAGCTATCAAGTTTGGAGATAAGGTAAACTTCTGTGTACCATCTGGTAACTTTGGTAATATCTTAGCTGGTTATTATGCATATAAGATGGGTCTTCCTGTAAACAAGTTCATCTGTGCTTCTAACTCAAATAAGGTATTAACAGACTTCTTCAAGACTGGTGAATACAACAGAAACAGAGAATTCTTCAAGACAATGTCTCCATCAATGGATATTCTAATTTCATCTAACTTAGAAAGATTACTATTCGATATCTCAGGACATAACGATAAGTTAACAAAAGAGAGAATGGAAGCTTTAAAGAAAGATGGTAAATATAAGATCTCTGATGAAGAATTAGCAAAGATTAGAGAAATCTTCGATGCAGGATTTACAACAGAAGAAGATACAAAAGCTGCAATCTTTAGCGAAAATGATTTTGACGGCTATGTAATGGATACACATACTGCTGTTGCTATGAGCGTATATGATGAATATGCATCAGAAACAGAAGATGAAACACCAGCAATCGTTGTATCTACAGCATCAGCATATAAATTCCCAGCAGATGTTTATGAAGCAATTACTGGAGAAAGAGAAAACGATGCATTCAAGGCAACAGAAAAATTAAATGAAGAAACAGCTCTTGAAATCCCAGAACCATTAAAGGGATTAAAGGATAGAGAAGTTCGTTTCAACGATGTAATTAATAAGAACGATGTTGCTAAGGCAGTACTAGATTATATAGATAGAAAATAATATAGAGGGTATTTTAAATGAAAACAATATATAGTGCAATTCAACCATCAGGAGTAATGACTTTAGGAAACTATATAGGAGCGGTAGACAACTGGCATCAAATGCAAGCTGATCCAAACAATAAGTGCATCTTCGCACTTGCTGATCTACATACAATTACTGTAAGACAAGATCCAGCTAAATTTCACGAAAACGCAATGAGTTTCTACGCTTTACTATTAGCTCTAGGTTTAGATCCTAAAAAGAGCATTGTATATTTCCAATCACACGTACAACAACACGCTTATCTTGCTTGGTTATTAAACTGCTACACAATGGTAGGCGAAATGAATAGAATGACTCAATTTAAAGATAAGTCTCAAAAGCATTCAGACAATATCAACATGGGTCTTATGGATTACCCAGTTTTAATGGCTGCAGATATCCTACTTTATAATGCTCATGAAGTTCCAGTTGGTGTTGACCAATTACAACATATTGAAATTGCAAGAGATATTGCTGAAAGAGTAAATGGAATCTATGGCGACATTTTCACTGTACCAAAAGGCGTTCTAAAGAAGGTTGGCGCAAAGATTATGTCTTTACAAGATCCACTAGCTAAGATGAGTAAATCAGACCCAAATCCAAAGTCATTTATTTCAGTTTTGGATGATGATGCTGTAATTATGAAAAAGTTCAAGAGTGCAGTTACAGATTCTGAGACAGAAATTAGATTCGATCCTGAAAATAAGCCAGGTGTATCGAATTTATTGACTATTTTGTCTGTTGCTACTAAAAAGAGTGTTGATGATTTAGTAAAAGAATTCGATGGTTTAATGTATGGTCATTTGAAGGTTAGAACAGGTGAAGCAGTATGCGAAATGTTAAAACCTATGAAGCAAGAATACAACCATCTAATAAAAGATGAAGCATATCTATTAGAATGTGCAAGAGAAAATGCTGCACGTGCAGAAGCTATTGCTCAAGAAACTCTAGATAGATTCAAAAAAGCAATAGGATACGTAATGATCTAATGTTTGGATATGTATTGCCGGATAAGCCAAATATGTTCATGAAGGACTATGCTCAGTATAGGGCATTTTACTGTGGACTATGTAAGAGCATCGGCAAGAAGTGTAGTGAACCTATGAGATTCACAACAAATTATGACATTACATTTTTAAATGTTTTATATCATTCGATATTTGACGCGGACGTTGAAATCAACCAAGAAACTTGTATTTTAAACCCAGTACAAAAAAAGCCAATAGTTAAAGATGACGAGTTTACTCAAACAATTGTTGATGTAAACAATATCTTGGCTCATTATAAGTGCTTAGACGATGTTTTAGATAATAAATCAATATCAAAGTTGATGTTTGATAAAATCGTGCTTAAAAAGCATTATAAAAAGTCTAAAGTGAATTTGGCTAAAATAGATGAACTTGTAAAGAAGGGTTATGACGATTTAAGAATGCTTGAATTATCAAAAGTGGAGTCTATAGATAGAGTCGCAGATCCATTTGCAAAGATTATGAAGGGCATTGCAAAAGAATTGTTTAAAGATAAATATACAGAAGAACTTGGTGAAATGATGTATGCTCTTGGAAAGTGGGTATATATCGTAGATGCGATAGACGATATCGATGATGATTTTAAAGAAGATAAGTTTAACTTATTTTTAGTTAATTATAGTTATATAGATAAGAAGACATTCTTAATTGATAAACATGATGAATTAAGATTTGCGCTTATGAATTGCTATAACACAATATGTGAGAACTTTGATAAATTAAATATCAAAAAATACGAAGGCGTATTAACAAACATATTATGGTATGGTATAAAAGTAAAGAGTGAAGAGATTCTATCAAGGAGTGAAAAATGCAAAAAAATCCGTATTTAATTTTAGGTTTAAAACCTGGCGCTTCAAGAGAAGAAGTAGACAATGCATATATTGAAATGAAGAATAAGTACTGCGAGCTTCGTTATGAAGATGGCGAAATTGGTACTAATGCTTCTAAGATGTTAGATAAGATTGAAATTGCCTACGAAGATTGTTTGATGGATATTGCAAATAGAGAATCTGAAGCAACATATGGTTCTTCATATGGCGAAATAGAATCTTTAATCAAAGAAAAGAAACTTGATGAGGCTCAAGATTTATTGGATAGATGTGAAACAAGAGATGCTGAATGGCATTATCAACAAGCAAACATTTATTTCAAAAAGCAATGGCATTCAGAAGCTAGAACACAACTTGAAATCGCTTGCGATTTAGATTCAACAAATCAAAAGTATAAAGATACTTTAGAGAGATTGAAGAAAGTTATGAATCAAAACGCTGCTGGTGCTAGTACAAATCCAAACGAAGAGCAAAGAGCAAATCGTGCTGGATATACAAATCCAAATGTTGCATCACAACAAGATCAAATGGATTCATCTGCTGCTTGTTGTAACGCATTATCTTGCGCATGTTGTGCGGATACATGTTGTGAATGTATGGGCGGGGATTGTATTCCTTGTTGTTAAAGGATGAAAAAACTAACTGGAAAAGATATAGCATTAAGCGGAATTTCTAGTGCGTTAGCAATAATATTTGTAATAGGGGCTATTTATATATCATTTGCAACTATTCCATGTTATGTGCTAGCAGCTATTTCTATATCTTTACCATTAATCAAAAAGAATTTTATCGCGTCGCTTTTGAGCTATGTAGTAGCATCATTAGTGGCGTTTTTTGTTGGCTCAATTAAATTGTTACCATTTATTATGTTCTTTGGATTATATTCAATTATCCAATGGTTATTAGATTTTTATATGTATCCAAAATGGGAGATTAATAAGTGGATTAAAATCGCAATTAATGTGGTAATAAAGATAATATATTTCGCTCTCGTTTTCTGGGGAATATATGCGTTAATGAACCTAACTCTAACAGATTTTAATATTTTAAATATTAATTGGACAATGCTACTTTTAGTGTTCGTTTGCTTTATTTTGTTCGTTTTGTATGATATTATATATCGCGAAATATTTAAATTGATGACAAGATTGTTAGAGAAGAGAATATGAACGAAAAAGTAAAAATTGCAACAAAAGATCTAGTTAAAATCGCTTTATCAATTGCTTTAATTACAGTAGGTAGTTTGATTAAGATTCCTATTGGAATTGTTCCTATTACACTTCAAATGTTCATGTGTTTTACAATAACACTTTTACTTCAAAGAAAAGCATGTATCGCCATAGCAATTTACATCTTAATGGGATTAATTGGACTTCCTGTATTTGCGACAGGTGGTGGATTATCTTATGTGCTTGTTCCATCATTCGGATATTTAATCGGATTTTTAGCGGGAAGTATCGTTATTGGATACACATTCCCACTTCTAAAAGATAGAAAATTTATTAATGTCCTTGGTATGGTTTTATTATATGAATTTATCGTATATTTATTTGGACTATCTTATTGGGCAATTTTATATAATTTCATCGTAGATAAATCACTAAGTGCATATACATTATTTGTATCTGGATTTGCTGTATTTATTCCAACTGATTTATTCTGGTGTGTTCTATCTAGTTTCATTTATAAGAAAATGGAAGTTAGATTACATTTATTCGTAGAATAAAACCCAATTGTTTTAAACTTTGTTAAAAAATTATACTTGATGTTATTCGCGTGCGTATAGTATAATTATTAGCGTTAAGAAATTTTATATTATAGGAGATATAACTATGTTTGATGCAAGTAAAATCAAAAATCAAAAAGTTTTAGAATTTATCCAAGACAGAATCAACTTATTACAACCTAAAGACATTGTTTTAATCGATGGTTCTGAAGAAATTTATAAGGCTTTAACAGATGAAGCAATCGCATCTGGTGAAATGATTAAGTTAAATGAAAAGACATACCCAGGTTGTCTTCTTCATAGAACAAGACCAAACGACGTAGCTCGTGTAGAAGCAAGAACATTTATCTGCTCTAGAAAAGAAGAAGATGCAGGTCCTACAAACAACTGGATGGATCCAAAAGAAATGTACGCTAAATTAAACGGCATTCTTGATGGAGCATACAAGGGTAGAACTATGTACATCATCCCATTCTCAATGGGTCCAGTAGGTGGTCCTATTTCTAAGGTAGGTATCGAAATCACTGACTCTATCTACGTTGTTCTAAACATGAGAATTATGACAAGAGTTGGTATGAATGTACTAGAAGCTCTAGGCGACAGCAATGACTTCGTTAGAGGAACACACGCTAAGTGCGATGTAGATCCAGAACAAAGATATATCACACAATTCCCAGAAGATAACACAATCATCTCTGTAAACAGTGCTTACGGTGGTAACGTTCTTCTAGGTAAAAAGTGCTTTGCATTAAGAATTGCTTCTTACCAAGGTAAGAATGAAATGTGGCAAGCTGAACATATGCTAATCCTAGGAATCGAAAGACCAGGTAAGCCAATCGTTTATATGTGTGCTGCATTCCCATCAGCTTGTGGTAAGACAAACTTAGCTATGTTAATTCCACCTAAGTCATTCCAAGAAAAGGGATATAAAGTATACACAGTAGGTGATGATATCGCTTGGATTAAGAAGGGACCAGATGGCAGATTATATGCTATTAACCCAGAAAACGGATTCTTCGGTGTTGCTCCTGGTACAAACTCTCATTCTAACTACAACGCTTTAATGTCAACAAAGAAGAACGCTATCTTCACAAACGTTGCATTAAACCCAGAAACAAAGGAAGTTTGGTGGGAAGCTCTAGAAAAGGATGCTCCAGATAAGAAGAAGCCATCATTCCTAATTGATTGGACAGGTAAGGATTGGACACCAGATATGGTTGACGCTGAAGGTAAGCCAGTTAAGGCAGCTCATCCAAACTCAAGATTCACAGCTCCAGCTATCAACTGCCCATGCATCTCTCCAGAATTTGAAAATGGTGCAGGCGTTCCAATTTCTGCATTCATCTTCGGTGGACGTAGACCAACAACAGTTCCACTTGTATATCAAGCTAAGTCTTGGGAAAACGGTGTATTCATTGGTTCTATCATGGGATCAGAAACAACAGCTGCTGCTACAGGTGCTGTAGGTGTTGTAAGAAGAGACCCAATGGCTATGAGACCATTCTGCGGATACCACATGGGAGATTACTTCCAACACTGGTTAGACATCGGTAAGACAGTTGATTTAGATAAGCAACCTAAGTTCTTCAACGTTAACTGGTTCAGAACAGATGCTGAAGGCAACTTCATTTGGCCAGGTTTCGGTGACAACATGAGAGTTCTAGATTGGATGCTAAAGAGAATCGACGGTGAAGTTGATGCTGTTGAAACACCAATCGGATTCGTTCCAAAGGCTGATGATATCGACTTAACAGGATTAGATTTCTCTAAGGAAACTCTAAAGGATATCCTAAAGGTTGATAACGCTGCTTGGAAGGTAGAAGCTGAAGGTATTAAGGAATTCTACAAGTCATTCGGTAACAAGTTACCAAAGTCTCTTGCAGATCAAGCTGATGAATTATTAGCTAAGGTTTCTAAATAACTTATAAAAGCAAGTTAATTAAGTAGGCTACCAATGAAAATTTGGTAGCCACTTTTTTTATCATAAAAAATTGTTTGATTTGTTTTGGCAATATTAGGCGTAGATTTGGCAAATAACTGTGGTATAATAAAAATGTATATATTATATGAGTTTCTATTCATTGTTTTAATGTAATATAACATTCGTGTAATTGAAGGGGTATTCATAAGTATGATAAATAATAGCGGAAAATTGACAATAAAAGTGTTCGCTTGCTTATTAGCTTGCATATTACTTTTATTAATTGCTGTTTTGATAGTTGCTCCTGCAAAATCTTATGCAGATACAATTGATAATTATAGCCAAATAGAAGAGTATGCTAAATCTTTTGTAAGCAGAGAGAATGGCATTGAAATTAATTCAATTGTGCCAATTTATGATTTAAACAATAATATCATTCGGTATTGCGTAAATTATATTGATCAAAATGGCAATGATTTTGGTTATGTTATTTTGAATAAGTGTTTGTCTGATGGGCGTGGGGCTGTAATTGAATTGTCGTTAGGAAGTCAATCGGATATGTCGTCTAAATCTAAAAAGTATTACTGGTTAGATGGATTAGAATATGGCGTAAAAACAAACGGCGCTAACATTATGATTAATGATAAAACGATTGCTTTGTCTCAAGCAAAACGTACGTATAAGAATTGCTTAGAGTGTGATGCTGAAGATAACAACGGATATGTTGATACTCTTTATGTTGATGAAATAACTAGAGATTTAGTGCTTGCCGACTATTGGTATACATTCGAACCAATCACACAAATGCAATTAGTGAATGCGGGGTTGAGATTCGGCGATTATAAAGGCATTTGTGGTTTAACTACAGCGATGAATGTTTTAAAATATTATTATGATTCTGGCTTGTCAAAGTATTCTAATTTGATGCTTTTAGGTGCTTTTGGCAATATTGATTTGGCTAGCACTGCGCAAAGGTTGTATACGGGTTTTGTTCCGTCTGGATCAATGTATAATCTTCCAAAAAATACTATTAGGAAAAATGCTTTGAAACATTATATAAATACTTATACATCTTTGAGTATTTCGATATCAAGATATCTTGGGATTCAATTTTGGAATTACTTCTATAATGATATTGCAAACGGATATATAATTGATGTTAGATACGATATTAATTCTGAAATGGCTCATGCTGTATTATGTGTAGGGGCAGTTGAAGTTTCGGGAGAACATTATGCAGGAACTCGATATTTGTTAGTTGCAGATACAAGTAATTCAAATCTTAGATTGTTAAATTTTGGTTATTATAGCCAATTGCAAGGAATGAAGATTAAGGTGTATTAATATGAAAAAGAATAACGTTATTATATGTTCGATTATAATTGCAATATTATTAATTACAGTTGTAATTATGGCAGTTTGCATCGCAGTATTTAAACCAAAAGATTTGAATGATTTTGTTCCTACTGAAAACATATCTCAAATTGTGGTATCTACACGTGTTCCAGAAGATTACAATAAAAAATTCGAATTCAATCTAACGGCTGATGAAAGTTCAAATTTAGTCAAGTTGATAAAGGCAGCAAAAGTAGAGAGAAAACTTGGGAAGAACGATTATGATGAAGTCGGTTGTAATATAAAGATTGCATATACGGATGGATCATCGTTAGAAATCCCATATAGGTATTACGTGATGCTTAAAGATAAATGGTATGGAGTAGATGGTTATGTATTTGATTATATCTATGAAACTACAAGTTATAAAGAAGCTTTAGAAGTAGCGAAGAATTCATAAATAGAAATTGGCACCTAGTATTTTAGGTGCCATTTCTTAGTAGGTTTATTATGAAAAAAAGTTATTTATCTATATATGTATTCAGTTATCTATAGGCATTTCCTCCTTTTGATTACACTTATATGATAAGGGGGATAACTAAATATTAGTTAAGTTAAAACTAAATCGAAATTAAAGTTTTTTAGAATTTTTCTTATATATATAAAAACTTTGAAAAATAAATATTTATTCATATATATATTTGAGATATAATTATATTAATTATGAAAAAGTTATCAGATTTTATCGTAAATAAAAGATATTGGATTTTCTCCGTATTCATAGTACTAGTTGTACTATCTATTGTCGCAATCTTTTTCGTAAATGTTAATTCCGATATTATGTCATATCTTCCACAAAAAGCTGAAATGACTCAAGGCTTGAATTTCATGCAAGCAACTTTCTCAATGGAAGGCGATGCTGAAGTTGGTGTTGATGGCGTTACTTATGCTCAAATGTCTGAAGTTATGGCTAAGGTTGAAGCACTTGTATCAGAAAAGTCTTCAAAGGGCGAAGCTAAAGGTAGAGCAATTTGGATTGGAAGTATCTTAAGTATGAAAGATATGGACGAGAGCACTAAGAGCACAGCAAAGAGACTTACTGGTATGGATTTAGATGCTATGGCTGGCGATATGATAACTAATCAATCACTATTAAATATTTTCTATCCAAATAAAGACACAAATGGCGAAATTGTTTTTAATGAAGATGCTCCAGCTAAGTATTTATTTATGCTTCAATTGAATGTTGCTGCATCATCAGATGAAGCTATGGGCCTACTTGGAGATCTTGATGCGCTACTTGCAGATACAGGATATGATTATTCTATTGGTGGTTCAACTCAAATGGTTAAAGATATCTTTGATTCAACTATCAATGAAATGTATAAATATATCTCAGTTGCTGTTTTAGTAATGTTTATCGTATTATTTTTAACAACAACATCATTTATCGAGCCAATTATATTCATGTTAACAATTGGTATTTCAATCATTGTTAATATGGGTACAAATATTATATTCGGCGAAGTATCAATAGTAACATTCGCATGCTCAGCTGTATTGCAGTTAGGCTTGTCAATGGACTATTCGATTTTCTTGATGCACGCATTTGCTGAAGAAAAGAAGAGAACCCTTGATGAAAAAGAAGCAATGAAGAGAGCTATACCAAAGACGTTTACAACTGTTACGGCATCCGCATTGACAACAGTTGGTGGTTTCTTAGCGTTGTTTGCAATGCAATTTGGTATTGGTGCTGACTTAGGTAAGGTATTAGCTAAAGGTGTATTCTTAAGCTTAGTTACTGTTATCCTACTACAACCATGTCTAATGCTTATGATGTCAAAGTGGACATCTAAGGCTGAACATAGAATCTTACTACCAAAATTCAAGGGAACAGGTAAGTTCGCTGTAACACATAGATACTTAATAGTTATTGTTGCTATTATCATATTGGTTCCTGCTGTTGTTTTACAAACTCTTGAAGGTAATAATCTATCTTATTTGAAATTTGTAGAAACACCAGAATATGAATCAGGTTCAATTCAAGAGACTGTAGACACATTATCTAACTCTGTTATTGTAATGGTTCCAGCAAAAGAAACAGAAGCTAATCAAGGATTCTGTGCTGACTTGCAAAAAATTTCTGATGAAACCGGCAATGTTACTGCTTATATGAGCATTTATACGATGCTTGGAGATAAGGCTCCAGAGCTTATTTCTACAATTACAAAAACAGCTGTCCAAAACATGTTATCAAACATGGAAGGGGCAGAAATGATAACAGGATTTATTAATAAGGGTGCTGATGGTAAGTATTATACAATTTACGAAATTATGATTAATTGTAAGGCTGAATCTCCAGAAGCCGAAGATATTATTAATAGAGTAAATGCATCATTAGATGCAAACTTTGGTGCAAATGCAGATGTACATATCCACTATACAACTGGTATGTCTCAAGCTGTATTAGATTTAAGAGATATTACTCCAAGAGATAATATGATAGTATCTATCATTTCTATCCTTGTTATTTTGGTAATCTTGATTATCTCTCAAAAGTCTCTAAAGCTACCAATCATCTTAGTTGCTTTAATTGAATTTGGTATCTTCATCAACTTAGCTTTATGTTATATTGCTCATGAAGATATTAACTTCATGTGTTATATCATCCTAAGTTCAATTCAATTAGGATCAACTGTCGACTATGCTATTTTGTATACAGATAAATATCAAAAGAATCTAGAATTCATGCCAGCAAACGAAGCTGCGTATAAAGCACTTAGAGATAGTGCATTCTCAATTATGACATCTGTTGCTATCATGGCAGGTTGCTGTTTATCAGTTACAATCGTTGCTACAAACACAATTGTTAAGCAAATCACTTGGTTAATCGCCAGAGGTTCAATAATTAGTGGATTCTTGACCATTGTTGTATTGCCAGCTCTTTTGGTCGTATTTACGGGCAATAAGAAGCTTAAAAAGCGTGGTAGAGAAGAAGCTAAACTTCTTAAGATGTTGGATAAGACAAATAACAAGACATCTATTCCAGATAAAGCAGTATAAGAATTATTATTTAGATAAAAACAAAACAGGTGACATGTGCCACCTGTTTTGTTTTATACGTTTATTTAAAAAAGGGATTAAATCAATCTTGCTTTTACAAATTTGTCGTTTAGAGTCTTGATTGTATCGTCGTCAACCTTTTTATCAAGATCGAAGATGATGTATGTTAAATCGCCTCTAACGGCGCTATTTGTAGCTTTTATAGTTGCGGCCTTAGAAACGATTGCTGTAGCTTCTTCAACTGCGTTAGTTGTATTAGCTAGAACAGTAACTCTTTCACCAATCTTAGCAACCTTTAAGCAAGGGAAGTTAACTGAATTAACTACGTTACCGTTTTCGATAAATTCCTTTAATTCGTTAGCTGCCATTACAGCACAGTTGTCTTCAGCTTCTGGTGTAGAAGCGCCAAGGTGAGGGAATGTAACGATGTTATCGTGTCCTGTTAAGTTCTTGTTTGGAAGGTCAGTAATAACTCTAGCAACCTTGCCAGCGTTTACAGCGTCTAATAAATCTGCATCGTTGAATAATTCGCCACGAGCACAGTTAATAATTACAACGCCATCTTTCATCTTAGCGATAGAATCCTTGTTAATGAATCCCTTTGTATCGTTTGTTGCTGGAACGTGTAGAGTGATGTAATCTGCATTAGCATAGATATCATCTAAGTTTGTAACAACTGTAACGTTTGGATTTAATAACTTCTTAGCAGCATCTGTTAAGAATGGATCGTAACCGATGATGTTCATGCCTAAAGCTAGAGCAGCATCAGCAACTAATCTGCCGATAGCACCAAGACCAACGATACCTAATGTCTTGCCGTAGATTTCTGGTCCGATGAAAGCTTTCTTACCTTTTTCAACAGCCTTTGGAAGTTCGTCGTCTTTTGGAAGATTTTGAGTCCAGTTAATAGCGTTGTAGATTTTTCTAGAACCTAGTAAAAGGCCACAAATAACTAATTCCTTAACGGCATTAGCATTAGCACCTGGAGTATTGAATACACAGATACCTTTAGCTGTCATATTTGGGATTGGAATATTGTTAACACCTGCACCAGCTCTAGCAACAGCTACTACAGAATCTTGTACAGCATATTCATGCATAACAAAGCTTCTAACTAAAATAGCGATTGGATTAACGCTGTTATCGCAGATATTATATTTATCATTTGTTAATATATCATTAACTTTAGAACTAATAGGGTTCAATTTAACGATGTCTTGCATATTTGCCTCCTATTTGTGAGCAAGTTCGAACTTCTTCATGAATTCGATTAAATCTGTAATACCAGATAATGGCATTGCGTTGTAGATAGAAGCTCTCATACCACCAACAAGTCTGTGACCCTTGATTGATACGAAACCATTAGCAGCAGCTTCCTTTACGAATTCTGCATCTAGATCTGGGTTAGGGCTTACGAATGGAACGTTCATCATAGATCTATCTTCTTTATTTACCTTATTAGCATAGAAGTCAGAATTATCGATGAAGTCATATAATAACTTAGCCTTGTATTCGTTGAACTTTTGTTGTTCCTTAACGCCACCGTTCTTCTTTAAGTGTCTTAAGTTTAACATTGCCATGTAAATGCTGAAGCATGGAGGTGTGTTGTATAAGCTATCAGCTTCTACTTGAGTCTTCCACTTTAACATTGTAGGGCAGATCTTTAAACCATCAGAAATTAAATCATTTCTTACGATAACGATTGTAACGCCTGCAGGAGCTACGTTCTTTTGAGCGCCAGCATATAGAACGCCGTACTTAGATACATCAATTTCTTCAGATAGAATTAGAGAAGAAATATCTGCTACAAGTGGAACATTCTTTGTGTCTGGTAACTTTGTATATCTTGTACCGAAGATTGTATTGTTTTGACAGATGTGAACATAGTTAGCATCTGGACGAAGATCGAATTCTTTTGGAATATATGTGAATGTCTTATCTTCTGAAGAAGCAGCTAGGTGAATATCACCATATTTCATAGCTTCTTTGTAAGCCTTCTTAGCGAAGTTACCTGTAACAATATAATCTGCTTTTAAATTATCTTCTTTTAATAGGTTTAGAGGAACAGCTTCGAATTGTGTAGAACCGCCGCCTTGAACTAAGATAATAGAGTAGTTATCTGGAACGTTCATAAGTTCTCTAATTAATGCTAAACATTCATTGTTAATAGCATCGTATTGCTTGCTTCTATGAGACATTTCGCAAACGCTCATTCCGCATCCTTGGTAATCAACAAAATCTTTTTGAGCCTCTTCAAGCACTTCAAGTGGAAGCATTGATGGACCAGCAGAGTAGTTGTAAATTCTGTTCATTTTTGTTTCTCCATAAGTGTTTTATTTTATCAATTCTTTAATAATCGACAAGCCCATTATAATTGAGTAAAAAATAAAAAGCAAGCGATTTTTTACTATATGTTAAATATTTAACAAACTTTTCACGAAATTTTAATAAAATTGAGGCTAAATTATAGATAAAATAGTGCAGTTTATGGATAAAATATTTATACAAAAATTGGTGTAAATTTTAGTGTGACAACCTATTTATATTGATAAATACTATATAATTTAAAAAGTGTGACAACTCGTGTGATAGTATTTTAACATTGTGAAATAATTAACAAAGAATTTTAAAAAATTTTACAAAACTTTTTGAAAAATTATCAAAACGATGCATAAATTAGGGAGATAGTGACGATTTTAAATTTTCTCACTTGCGCAATTATTCACGTGCATTGCCTTGCATGGGGCGTGCTTTTATAATATAATATTTAAGTAATTTTAATTTAGGAGTACGCATGAGTAAAAAATATAATCCGCTATCAGTGTTGTTCTTAGGCGGTGTTGGCGAGATAGGCAAGAATTTAACAGCAATCAAATACGGCGAAGAAATTTTAATCGTCGATTGTGGCTCTACATTCCCATCTCCAGATACTCCAGGCGTTGATTTAATAATTCCAGATTTTTCATATCTAAAAGAGCATAAAGATAATATCGTTGGTCTTGTAATTACACACGGTCATGAAGACCACATTGGATCAATTCCATATCTATTACAAGAAATTCCAAATATCCCAATCTATGGTTCAGATTTAGCAATTGCTTTAATCAATCATAAGCTTGTTGAAAAGAAAGTTAACACTGCAAAACTAAACGTAGTTAAAGCAGAAGATAAAGTAAAACTTGGTTCTTTTACAGTTGAGTTTGTACAAGTAGCTCACTCAATTATTGGTGCATTTGCGCTTGCAATTACAACACCACACGGAATTATTTTCCATACTGGAGATTTCAAGATTGACTATACACCTATTGGAAATTCTAAGCCTGTAGATATTTCTACATTCGCAAAGATTGGGAATAGGGGCGTTTTATTAATGCTTGGTGAGTCGACAAACGTAGAAAAGCCAGGAACAACTATTTCTGAAAAGCACGTAGGCAAAACATTAGACAAGATATTTATGGCAAATCCAGATAAGAGAATTATTATCTCTACATTTGCTTCAAACGTAAATAGAGTTCAACAAATCATTAAAATCGCAGAAAAGAGTGGAAGAAAAGTAGCCTTTTCTGGTCGTTCAATGATTAACATCTGTGAGATGGCTTTAGATATGGGCCTAATCAAGATGGATAGAGAGAATCTAGTTGAAGTAGAACACATCAAAGATTATCCAAGAGAAAAGACTTGTATCATCTCAACAGGATCACAAGGCGAACCAATGAGTGCATTAACAAGAATGGCAAATGGAATGGATAAGGTTGTAGTTCAAGATGGGGATTTGATTATCCTATCTTCTTCAGCAATTCCAGGAAACGAAAAAGCAATCTATACAATCATCAACAACCTATACAAGCGTGGAGCAAAGGTTATGTATGGCTCACTTGAAGAGTTGCACGTATCTGGACACGCCTGCAGAGAAGAATTAAAGATGATGTTATCTTTGATAAGACCAAAATTCTTCATCCCAGTTCATGGTGAATATAGACATTTAAAGCAACACGCAAAATTAGCACAAGATTTAGGCATCCCAGAATCTCATATTGAAATCGCAGAAATTGGCGATGAAATTGAAATCAAAACAAAGAAGCTACAAAGATTAGAACCGGTACAAGCTGGTGCTATGTATGTTGATGGCTTTGGAAAGATTTCGCATGATCAAATTAAAGAAAGACGTCAATTATCTAATGAAGGCGTTATCGTTTGCGTATGTAGAGTGAATAAAACAACAAAGATGCTTTCAGATAATATCCAAATCGAAGCAAGAGGTATTGAGCTAAGAGAAGAAGATATCGCGGAAGTAAAGATGTATATTATGAAGGCTTTCTCGTCTATGGATTTAGAAAAGCCATTTAATGAGAAAGAATTCGAAAAGAGTGCAGCAAAAAAAGTTGCAAATAGAATGGCAAAACTAACAACACAAAAACCAGTGGTAATCCCAATTGTCATTGAGGATAATAGCGATTTTTATGAATAAGACACTTCAAGACATACGCGAATTATCTAAGATTGAGTTCTTGCCAATATTATCTGAAGAATGCGAAAAGGTTTTAATTAAACTTCTAAAAGAAGAACAACCAAAAAACATTCTTGAAATTGGAACTTGCGTTGGATATTCATCAAGTATTATGCTTTTGAATTCTGATGCGCACATTGACACAATCGAATTAGATAAAGAAAGACAAGAGGTAGCAAAATCTGTTTGGAAGGCGCAAAATATTTCGGATAGAGTAGATGCTTATCTTGGAGATGCAAATGTAATTCTAAAGGATGTCATTAAAGATAAAATCTATGATTTTGTTTTTCTTGATGGCCCAAAGTCAAGATATCTTGAACATCTAAATGTTGTTATAAACAACGTTAAAAGTGGCGGAATTATACTTGCAGATGATGTATTATTCTTCGGTCTTGTAAAGGGCGATGAATATGTAATACATAAACATAGAACAATTGTAAGACATCTAAGAGAGTTTTTAGCAGACATCGAAAATAGAGACGATTTAGATGTAACACTAATACAGGAAGGAAATGGCATTGCCATAATAAGGAAGAAATGATTGAATTATTAGCACCAGCTGGAGATTTAAACAAATTAAAAACGGCAATTCACTTTGGCGCAGATGCTGTCTATGTAGGAGGAAGTTCTTTCTCTTTAAGAGCAAACGCTAAAAACTTTGGTGAAGAAGAGTTATTAGAAGCCGTAGATTATACACATAAAGCAGGTAAGAAGATTTACGTTGCTGTAAATATTTTTGCATTCAATGATGATTTTGAAGAATTGAAGAAATATTTCGTATTCTTGCAAAATGCAAAGGTAGATGCTGTTATCGTATCTGACCCTGGCGTTATTTGTGTATGCAAAGAAGTTGCTCCATCTTTAGAAATCCATTTATCTACTCAAGCAAATACAACAAACAAGTATTCTGCAAAATTCTGGGCAGACAATGGTGTAAAGAGAATAGTTCTTGCTCGTGAAACAAAACTTGAAGATATAAAGGGAATTCGTGAATTCTTACCAGATGATGTTGAAATTGAAGCGTTTGTTCATGGTGCTATGTGTATTTCATACAGCGGTAGATGCTTACTTTCAAATGCATTGACAGGAAGAAGTTCAAATAGAGGCGATTGCGTTCAAGCTTGTAGATGGGAATTTGAATTCTATGAGAAAAATAGAAAGGGAAGCCCTCTAACAATTGGCGAAGATGAAAAAGGAACATATATTCTAAACAGCAAAGATTTAAATATGATTGAGCATATTGATAAATTAATCGAAGCTGGCGTTTATTCTTTCAAAGTTGAAGGAAGAATGAAATCACCTTACTATGTAGCAAGTGTTATTAACGCCTATAGAAAGGCAATCGATTTATACTACAAAGATCCTAAGAACTATAAGCCAAGCCAAGCGCTTATTGATGAATTATTTAAAAATAGTCATAGAGACTATACAACTGGATTCTATTTTGGAGAACACGATTCAGTATGTTTAGAAACATCTCAACCAAAGTGCGATTATGAATTCGTAGCTGAAGTTAGAGGATATGATGATGAAAAAGGAATGCTTATTGTAGAGATGAGAAACAGATTCAAAAAGGGAGATGTTTTAGAAATCTTATCTAACAACGATGAGTATTGGAATAAAGAATTAAAGCTTGATCAAATGTTCGATGAAAAGGGAAATGAAATCGACGATGTTAAGCTTGTACAACAAAAAGTATACATTAAGACTGATATGCGTCTTACAGAAAGAGATATTTTAAGAAAGAGGGTTAAATAATGAAAAAAACAGTCGTAGTTTTCTACTCAAAAGGCTATTGCGATCAAGTTGCTTATGCGCTTGAAGAATACTATAACTCAATAGCGGACCAAGTATCTGTGCTTTTGATTAACGAAAGCCAATATACTTCAATTGGTTCAAGAAAGTTCAAAGATGGACTATACAAGTTCTCTATGAGAAATATGCCAAGCGTTAATCGTTTCTGTGGCTACATCTCATATCAATACAACGAAAAGTTCAAGAACAAGACTTCAAAGAATGCTAAAGAAACAGAAGCAGAATCTAAAGCAGTTGCAGTTGATCCAGAAAAGGAAGAATCTTTCAAGAATCTAAAGACTCGTTTTAGAAAGGTAGATAACATTTTCCTACGTTTTAACCCTGACGTAGTAATTTGTACAACTCCAGTATCTCTTGAAAAGTCACTAAAGGCTAGAGAAAGATTAGGCATGTCTATGCAAATTTGCGTAGCAATTACAGACTATTGTACAAATAGAGGCTTAATCAATAGCGGTGTAGATAAATTCTTAGTTCAAAATACAGGTATTAAGCAAACACTTACTACATTTGGAATTAAAGAAGAAAACATCCAAGTACTTGGAACACCAATCAACACAGCAATTACAAAGAAATATGATAGAGCTAAGATGCTTGAATATTTTGGTGTTCAAAACAAGGAATTGCCAAATGTCATGATAGTATCTGGAAGATGCGGATGCTCAAGAGTTATTGATGCTTTCAAAACTCTAGCTCCATATACAAACGATATGAATATGTTCGTGTTCGCAAATGATTCACAAAATATTCATTCATTTATTAAGTCTTACATAAAGGCTGCAAAGATTTCGACAAATGTATATATGATTGACGAAGTCGATGATATGGCAAAGATATATTCAATTATTGATGTCGTAGTTACATCTCCAACAGCAGCTATAACATACGAAGCAAGTTCACGTGGTATTCCAGTTGTTCTTCTAAAGGCTGCGAATATGTTAGAAGAAGGTAACTTTACATATCTATCTACAAATGGTTATGCATTCATCGGTGAAAAGACATCTCACTTAGTTCCAGCTGTTATGTCTTTAATCAAAAAGCAAAACCCAGATGGTACAGCTTTGAATATTAAGCCACAACCACAAGATAGAGCAAAAGAATATGGTGATTACATCTTATCTTTAGTTTCAACAGATGCTCAAACGAAAAAAGCTCAACGTGCAGCAAAGAGAGCAAAACAAATGGCTGAAAAGTTGGAAGATAAACCTGTTATTGAAGATAAACCAATTATCGAAGATAAGCCAGTTGAAGATGAAAAACCTAAAAAGAAGAAGAGTAAATAATGGCTAAAATCGTAGGAATAGACGATAATTCAATATTGCTTGAAATGGGTGTTGAAATTGGGGATGAAATCCTTGGTTTTAATGGTGAACCTATGGAAGATATTTTGGATTACGACTACTACGATGGTCAAAATGAATTCACAATCAACATGTTATCTAAGCAAGGAGATAAAGTTGATTTAGAAATCGAGAAACTTGATACAGAAACAATGGGCGTAACACTTGATGATTCAGTGTGCTTAACGCCAATACATTGTAAGAATAAATGTGCATTCTGCTTTGTTGATCAATTGCCAAAAGGATTGAGAGATACGCTATATGTAAAAGACGATGATTATAGATTGAGCTTTGTATGCGGAAACTTCGTAACTCTAACAAATGTATACGAACATGAATTACAAAGAATCGTTAAATATCATCTATCGCCACTATATATATCTATTCACGCAATAAGCGAAGATATCTTAATAAAGCTTTTGAGAAACCCTGAGTCATTAAAGACTCAACAAAAGATTAAGTTCTTAGCAGAAAACGGAATCAAGATGCATACTCAAATCGTTATGTGCAAGGGATATAACGATGGCGAAGAATTGCAAAGAACAATGAATGCTTTGTATATGCTATATCCACAAGTAGCGACTTTAGCTGTAGTTCCGGTAGGTCTTACAGAATATAGAGATGAAGTTACAAAGTTAGCACAAATAGACAAAGAAACAGCGCTTGCTACAATTAAGCAAATAGATGAATTTAACAAGCACGTTGGACATACATTTGCATATTGCTCAGATGAGTTCTATGTAAAGGCAGGAATTGAAGTGCCAAATTATGAATATTATGGAGAGTTCGACCAAATCGAAAACGGCATCGGACTTTGCAGAGTATTTATGGATGGCATAAAGGAAGGACTAAAGAAAGTCGAAAAATCAGACAAGAAGGCAACGATTGGATTAATTACTGGTCAATCATTCAAGGGCTATCTAAAGAAGGCTGTTGAAATGATAAATGAAAAATATCCAAATGTTGAATTTAAGATTTACGACATAATAAATAATTTCTTTGGAAAGACAATAACTGTTGCCGGACTTATCACTGGTAAAGATATTGTGGATCAAGTAAAGGATCCTCCAAAGGATATTATCATTCCAGCAACAATGCTAAGAGAATTCACAGACACAATGCTTGATGGAATGAGCGTAAAAGAATTAGAAAAGAAGTTGGGAACTAAAGTTCATGTAAATCATGGACCTGAAGACCTAATAAGAATAGTAGGTGATATAAAGTGAGAAAAATACCTTTAATTGCAATAGTAGGAAGACCAAATGTAGGTAAGAGTACTCTTTTCAACAAAATTGTTGGAAAAAGAATTTCTATTGTAGAAGATTTTGAAGGCGTTACAAGAGACAGAGTTTATGCTGATGGTGAATGGTGCGGAAAGGCATTCACTTTAATAGATACTGGCGGTTTAGACATTAAGAGCGAAGATGTTATGTGGTCTCATATTAGAGCACAAGCAGAACTTGCTGTAGATTTAGCAGATGCTATTATCTTTGTTGTTGATGGTAAAAATGGAATTACTTCAAACGATTACGAAGTTGCTTCTTTCTTAAGAAAGTGCAATAAGCCAATCGTAATTGCTGCAAACAAAATAGACAACAACGAAGTTGAAAATATTTACGACTTCTATGAATTAGCTATTGGAAACGTTATCCCAACATCCGCAGAGCATGGTGTTGGCGTTGGTGATTTATTAGACGAAGTTTTGGCTAACTTTGACTATTCTGAAATTGAAGCTCCAGATGATGTTTTAAAGATTGCTATCGTTGGTAAGCCAAACGCTGGTAAGAGTTCTTTAACAAATAAAATCTTAGGAACTGATCGAGTTATCGTATCAGATATTGCAGGTACAACAAGAGACGCAATAGATACTCCATTTGAATATAAGGGTAGAAAGTGCAAGATTATCGATACTGCTGGTATTAGAAAGAAGGCAAGTGTCGAAGAAGGAATTGAACAATATTCAGTTCTAAGATCTTTGGCTGCTATAAGAGAAGCTGACGTTGTTTTAATAGTTGTAGATTCATTTGATGGATTTACAGAACAAGATACAAAGATTTGCGGTTATGTACATGAACAAGCAAAACCATCTGTTGTTGTTATGAACAAGTGGGATATGATTGAGAAAGATACATTTACCGTAGATAAATTCAATGCTTATCTAAAGCAAGAATTGAATTTCATGGATTACTTTGTGCCAGTATATATTTCAGCAAAGACTGGGCAAAGAGTAGATAAGGTATTAACTACAGCATTTGAAGTTTATGAAGAAGCTTCAAAGAGAGTACAAACAGGTATTTTAAACGATGTGCTTGCAGATGCTATCGTAGCTGTAGAACCACCATCAACACATGGAAGAAGATTAAAAGTCTTCTATGCTACTCAAGCACAAACAAATCCACCAGTATTTATCTTATTTGTTAACGATGCGACATTAATGCATTTTAGCTATTTAAGATATTTAGAGAACTCATTGAGAAAGGCTTTTGTATTTAGGGGAACTCCTATAAAGATTGTTACAAAGTCAAGAAATGAGGATGAAGAAAAATAAACATCTTACCGCTTGCGGTAAAATTTGAATAGATTTGGAGAAATATAAAATGAACTACTTAGAACTTAGTAAGGAAAAATTGGAACAATTACTAGACACAACAAATGAGCAATACAAAGCCATTAGAGCAAAAGGCTACAATGTAGACATCTCTCGTGGTAAACCTTGTTCAGAACAATTAGACTTTGGTATGCAAATGTATTCTGATCTTGATAATGCATTAAAGAATATGCCAAAGAACTATAGAAACTATGGTATGCTTGATGGTATCCCAGAAATGAAGCATTTATTTGGTCAAATGTTAGGACTAAACGCAGACGAAATTATCGTATGTGGTAACAGTTCACTAAATTTAATGTATGATACAGTTCAAAGAAACCTACAATTTGGCGTTTGTGGATCTACTCCATGGAATCAAATTAAAACAAAATTTATTTGTCCAGTTCCAGGATATGATAGACACTTCGCAATTTGCGAACACTTTGGTATTGAAATGATTTCAGTTCCAATGGATGAACACGGCCCAGTAATGGACGTTGTAGAAAAACTAGTTGCACTTGACGATACAATTAAAGGTATTTGGTGTGTTCCAAAATATTCAAACCCAACCGGTATAACTTACTCAGACGAAGTAGTAGATAGATTAGCAAAGATGCCAACAAAGGCAAAAGATTTCAGAATTTTCTGGGATAACGCTTATTGCGTTCATGATTTAGGAGATGAAACAGATCATTTAGCAAACATCATGGAAATCGCAAGAAAGTATGGAAACGAGAATAGAATTTACGAATTTACATCAACATCTAAGATTACACTTGCTGGTGGTGGTGTATCTTGTATCGGATGTTCAGAAGATAACAAGAAGGATATCTTATCTCACTTAACATTCCAATGCATAAGCTACGATAAGGTTTCTCAATATATCCACTATGTTTACATGAAGGATTTAAACAATCTAAAGGCTATTATGGATAAGCATAAGGCAATCATTAAGCCAAAGTTCGACAAGTTCTTAAATTCATTTGTTGAAGAATTTGCACAAGATAGCCATATCGCTACATGGACAACGCCAAATGGTGGTTACTTCATCACTCTAAATGTATACAAGGGCTGCGCAAGTAGAGTATATGCTTTATGTAAAGAAGCTGGATTAACTCTAACAAAGGCTGGGGCTCCATTCCCATATGGACAAGATGATGACGATTCAACATTACGTATCGCTCCAACATTTACCTCAGATTCAGATATTGATATTTCAATCAAGATTTTAATCTGCTGCGTAAAGAAGGCTTGTTTAGAAAAGTTAATCGAGGAGTATAAGAAAGCATGAGATTAATGATTGCATCAGACATCCATGGATCAAAATACTATGCCGAAAAGATAATCGAAAGATTCAACGCTGAAAAGGCAGATAAATTAGTATTACTTGGAGATATTTATTATCATGGACCAAGAAATCCTTTACCAAAGGATTATGCTCCTATGGAAGTATCTAAGCTTTTAAATGCAATAAAAGAAAAACTAATTGTTATCAAAGGTAATTGCGATTCTGAAGTTGATCAAATGATTTCTGAATTCACTTTCGCTGAAAGTGCAATGTTACTTGTTGATGATAAGAAGGTTATGTTAACCCATGGCCATAAATTGAATAAAGATAATTTGCAAGAAGGTGCCTATGATGTTTTAGCTTATGGGCACTTCCATGTAAACTTCATGGAGAGAGTAAAGGGCGTACTTGTAGTAAATCCAGGTTCAGTATCTTTACCAAAGCAAGAATCAATTTCTGGTTATGTAATTATTGATAATGGATTAGTTAGCCAATATGATATTGATGGCAAACTAATTGAAAATAATAAAATATAAGGGAGAATATTATGGCAAGAGATTCCGGAGCATCTACAAGAAAGACAAGTTCAGTTTTAAACTTTTTAGCACTAGTTTCTATTTGTATTTTGGTTATAATTTTCTTATTGAGAATTATTTATCACTTTGTACCATCTTTAGACTTTATTGGGAGAATTAATGGCGCATTAAATATTATTCAAAATGCATTATTAGCAATAGTAGTTTTCTTCTCAGGAATAAATTATGCGCTATCTATAAGAAGTACCGGATGGAGAATTTTCATGGTACTTGTATGCGTAATTTTCGCAGTATTAGTAATATTAGGATTCTTGTATTTATAATCTAATTTTAAGAAAAAAGAGGCTTAGTGAGTAAAAACGCTAAGCCTTAACTATATCACGCGTACGGGCGCATATTTGCATTTTACAAAATTTATACTATAATATATACGGTAGTACCTACAGGGGGGACGACAATTATGAAAAAGGTTTTGGGAGTATGTATTACAGTAGTAGCGGTATTTGCGTTGCTATCTGTATCAATCGCTGCTATTCCAGTCTATGAGTCAGAAACTAACTTTTCTTTAGGATTATTAGAGCTAGACCCAGTCACTGAACAACTTATCGACAACGATGTTACTTCTACATTAGAGAGTAATGAAACTCTTGCTGTAGATAATCAAGCAGCACAAGAGGGATCTGCACCTATTATTGTTTCAGCATCTAGCAACAATGCAGTTGCATTGGGCGAAGTGGAAACAAAGTCATTAAATGGTGCAACTATAAAGCAAATAACAACTGGAGATGAAATAGCAATTGTTGGTTATGAAGGTAGCCCAACAGAACTTATTGTTCCATCAATGCCATCTGGACAACCTCAATATACAACAATCGCAGAAGGCGCATTCAGAAATTGTACATCTTTAACATCTATAACAATAGGTGAAACAGTTACAAAAATTGAATATGCAGCATTCTATGGTTGTACGAATCTTGAGAATGTTACAATTAACGCAAGTGTTAACTATATTGGTGGATATGCATTCATAGGAACAAAGTGGTTATCTGCTGAAAGAGGAAAAAATATTCAAAAATTAGTTTCAGTAAATAACATCTTAATTGATGGTATTGCAGCTAAAGATGAAGTAGTAATTCCAGATACAATTACAGCTTTATCTCCATATGCATTCTCATACAATGCAGCTATGACATCTCTAACAATGACTTCAATTACAACTATCCCATTTAGAGCCGTTGCTAATTGTAAGTTATTAGAAACAGTATCAATTGCTGGTGTAAAGGATATTGAATTTGCAGCATTTACAAATTCAAAGAAGCTAACAACTGTTGCTGATGCAACTTCATTAGAGCATATTAAGGCAATGGCATTTGATAAGTGCTATGCATTAACAACAATTACATTGCCAGAAACAAACTTTAAGACAATTGGTAAAAATGCATTTATGGATTGTACATCTTTAGTGGAGATTACATTCCCAAGTTCAATGACAGATATTGATGATGCGGCATTCTTACAATGCTCATCACTAAAGACAATTATCTTTAACGAACCAGCATCTCAAAAGACTGTAAATATTGGACAAGGTGCATTTATGGATTGTGTTAAGTTAGAATTTGTTACACTTGAACCAACAAAGACAGCTTTGAATATTAAGACAGGAGCGTTTACAAACACAAAGTATGCCTCAATCTAAAAGTTACCAAATAAGACATTCGCTTTATCTATTATTAACAGCGATTGTCTGGGGAACATCATTCGTATCTCAAAGATCCGCCATGCAAACAGAGCTTGGCGGATTTACATTTAATGCAATAAGACTAATTATTGGATCATTAGTTTTAATTCCATTTATTTTGTTTATTCGTAAAAAAGAGGGCATTAAAAATTGGGAAGATGATAAAAGGAAAGCTTATAATAAAGCAACAATCATAGGTGGTATTATTTGTGGTGTTATTTTATGTCTAGCTTCAAATCTACAACAATTTGGTATTAAGGGAATAAGTGCTGGTAAAACAGGTTTTATTACCGCGCTATATATTGTTGAAGTTCCAATTATTGGGCTATTCTTGAAAAAGAAAACTTCATGGCTTTTAGCTATCGCTGTACCAATGGCAGTAGGCGGAATGTTCTTATTATGTATGGTAGGGGAATCGTTTGCTTTTGGCGTTAGCGAATGGTTAGTTTTAGCTTGCTCTGTGGTATATTCAATTCACATTTTAGCAATAGATTATTTTGCTCCAAAAGCTGATGGCGTAATGATGTCATCTATTCAATTCTTCGTGGCTGGTATAATATCTTTGATATTAATGTTTATAACAGAAACTCCAACAATGGAAGGAATCCTTGAATGTAAGATCCAAATCTTATATTCAGGTATAATGGCTTGTGGTGTAGCATATACATTCCAAATATTAGGTCAAAAGAATATGAACCCAACTTTATCTTCATTAATCCTATCTTTGGAATCCACAGTTTCTGTTCTATCTGGCTGGATTATACTTCATGAAGAGTTGTCTTTATATCAAGCCCTTGGATGCGTAGTTATGTTTGTTGCTATAATAATTGCACAGTTACCATCAAATATTTTCCAAATACTATTTAAAAAGAAAAAGTTGGGTGAAGAAAAGAAAGAGGATAAAGGAGATCAAGCATGCGAGCAGCAATAGTTTTAAATTCAAAAGGTCATATTGCGCCAATTACAGAAGATTATATAATTGCAGCGGATGCTGGATATCTTGAAGTATTAAATCAAGGACTAAAACCAAATGTAATTATTGGCGATTTTGATTCATCAAAAATGCCTGAAGGATATAACATCATAAAACTAAATATTGAGAAAGATGATACAGATGGACAAGCTGCCATTGACTATTTAAAAGATAACAATATTGATGATGTTGTTATATATGGTGTAGGTGGCGGAAGAATAGACCATGAGCTATGTAATTTATCTTTATTAGCTCAAGCTTATAAGCTAGGCATTAATTCAATCGCAAAAGAGCCCGATTGTGACATTTTATATAAAGAGACGGGCAAGGTTTCGCTTGATATCAAAAAAGGCTCTACGTTCTCTATAATCGCCTTTGGTAATGATTTAGAAATAACAAATGGTATTAACACTAAGTACCCAATCAATAATTTATATATAACTAAGTATGAATTGGGTAGAAGTGTATCAAATATAGCGCTTGAGGACAATGTATCCTTTGAGATAACAAAGGGAAGCGCTTTGATATTTATCTATAGATAAAGAATAACAGCTCCGACGTTCTCGGAGCTGTTATATAGTTTAGTTCTAGTCCTACTTCTAGTATTTTACTAATTAAGACTCGCTTGTTGTAGATTGTGGTGCATTATTTTGAGAATCATTAATAAGTTCACCTTGAGCTGTAATAATCTTTGATTTATCAATAGGGTTCATAATCATATCAAATTGATGTTGAATTGTTTTGCTTGCTAATAATAGAACTCCAACAGCAATGCAGATTGCGATATCTGGGAATACATATAAAGCGTTGTATGTGAATGAGTATACCCATACATTTGTAAATGTATCTGGCATATATTCTCCGAAGTAAATAGCTCCAGATAATACGTGCATGATATATCTTCCTATTGAACCAACGATTAAACCTAAAGATAGAGATAACATCTTGTTTTTGATAATGTTTCTAAATAGACCGCCGCATAGGCCAATCATTCCGAATGCGAAAGCATAATCGATGAAGTATTGTAGTGGGTGAACAATCCATGGATCTTGTACAGATTGTAAAATACCATAGATGAAACCACATAAAACACCTCTTTTAATTCCAAATAGATAAGAATAGATAGCAATTGGAAGTAGAGAAGCAAGTGTAATTGAACCTCCGTATGGTGCTTTGAACATTCTGATATAAGATAATCCAAATGCTAGTGCAATAGAAATAGAAGCATAAACGATAGCTTTTGTATTGTTTTCCTTTGCTTCTTTTGTCTTAGCATTTAGGAAGTGAGAAAGAATTACAAGACCAAGAGAAATAACAACAAAGCCTACAAATAGACCGATTTGGTATGATTCTATATAAGTCTCTTCACCTTTAAAATCTAATACGATGTTTGCTATAGCAATAGATACGGCAAAAGCAGTTAATGTTCCAATTGCAATGTTTGAGTACATTTTAAAGAAATCTCTCTTTGTGAAATATACTGCAAATCCTGCTGCAACGATAACGCCTAGCAATACTAGAGCTACTGTTAACTCTATGCCACGTGTTGATGTGACATTAAAGTAGTTACTGAAACTTGCTGCAAATAATATTGAATTTTGCATAAAAAAAACTCCTTTGGCTAAGGAGAACATTTAGTAGTATTGATAACTTCCTTTCGCAAGTATTACCTTGTTACAAGTTCAAAGGGTATATCTCAGCCTCTCGGCACCCCTAGCCACGAATAACTATAGAGCATTTGAAAAATGTTGTCAATTGAAATTAGTATGAATATACCTTATAATAATTTAGATGGAATTAAAGACTATAACTGTTAAAGATTTATATATGAAATACTTTGGAGGATACCTTGGCGTAGATATGGTGTCTTTTGATGTTAATAATGAATCTTTAGTTGTATATGGCAATGCCATGTCAGGGAAGACATCGCTTTTAAGATGTATAGCAAATCTAGAAAAGTATGAAGGCCAGATTTATACAAATGCAAAAGATTTAGTTTTTAGTTTCGATCTTGATTCTCTAAAGAAAAATAAAACAGTTAAAGAAAATATTTCAATCCCTCTAAAATTAAGAAAAGTACCTAATATTGATGAGATAGTTTTAAACAAAGCAAAGATATTCCACATCGATGACATATTAGATAAAAAGATTAAAGATATAACATTGTCTCAAAAGCGTTTAACAATTCTAACTAGAGCTTTTGTTAGAGATGCGGATTTATATCTTCTAGATAATCCACTAAAGGATGTAGAGAATAGAGAGAAATATTTTGAGATTTTAAAAGAAGAGATAAAAGATAAATTTGTTGTATACGCAACAGATTCTCTTGAAGAGGCAAAAGCATTCAATAAAGTATTGTTGATGGCATATAAAAAGGGTATTGCTTTTGGAAACATAAATGACATGTTAAAAGAGCCAAAAACTATTGATGTTTTAAAGCTTCTAACTGACTATGAATATGAAAATGTAACCTTAGAAAAGGATAATGATAAATATTGTATTAAATATTTAAATAAAATCTATAATGTGCCTGAACCTATAAATGATATTTATGTTGGTAAAGAAGTTGTATTTAGTAGGGATAAAGACATAATTTTGGATATGTATTTCGATAAATCGACAGAATATTTAATATCTAAGAGGTAAGGATATGGAAAACGAGAAGAAAGATATTGATGTTTTTCAAGATGGAGATAAAGTAGAGCAAAAGGAAATTTTTGTTGATTATTCTAATCAAGAAACCAAATTGGATGCCAAGATGGTTTCAAGAAAAACCGCAATCATTTCTATTATTGCTACATTCTTAGTTTTGATTATAATTGGTGGTGCATTTGCCGCAGGATTCTTTACTGCAAGAAATACAGGCATTGAAGGCGATATGCCAATGCTTCAATCTGCATATGAATATATCAAGAAATATTACTATAAAGATATTACTTGGTCAGAATTCCAAGAACTAGTGACTATGAATATGGTAAATCTTGTAGATTCTTATACATTCATGACTGCAAACAATTCATCTTCAGGTGGTGTTATTCTTGGATTTACTTCAACTGATAATAAATATAACTCACATTTTGTTACTTCAATTACACCTGGTTCATCTACAGATTTAGCAGTTGCTCAAAAGAAATGTTCTGACCCATCATATTCAGCATCTGGAAATTATGAGTATGTTGAGTATTCAACTCAAGAGGACTGTTCGAATGTTAAAATTGAGGTTGGAGATGTTTTGTACGCAGTAAGTTTTATGGGATTAAAACCAATTGTAGTAGATGGCTTATCTCGTTCAGATTTGCAAACCATTTTAAATTCAAGCGAAACATTTGATTTGTATTTCTTAAAATCAGATGGAGAAGGAAATTTCGATGAAGAAAATGAAGTATATAAATATCATGTTCAAAAGAAATATATTCAAACAAAATATGCTTTCTTATATACTCCAGAACAAATAGGAGATCCAACTGGTCAAACTGCAATGATAAAATTTACATCTTTTGCTGGCACTGCTATTTATGACTTTGCTCAATGTGCTCAAGCTTTTGTTGAGGCTGGATATAAGAATCTAATCTTAGATTTGAGAAACAATGGCGGCGGCGATGGAACAATATTAGATTTTATTGGTGGCTGTCTAATTAAAGGCGCAGATAAAGAATCTAAAAAGATTATTTATTATGTGAAAAACACAGGCAATGGAAAGTACATGGGTGGATATGAAGAAACAGTTACTAGTGGAACAATAGCAACAACAGATGGGAATATAACAGTTCAAGCTATTAACCTTCCAAGTGTAGTTGAAGGATTTAAGTTGACTGTTCTTTGCAACGGAAGTACTGCATCATCATCTGAAGCATTAATTGGGGCATTGATGTATTATAACGATACAAAGATTATTGGTACAACAACATACGGAAAGGGTGTTGGCCAAGTAACTATTCCATTTGCTAACGGAAAATATTATTTAACAATAACAAATGGTAAATATTATGTTCCAACAGATGAAGATGGAGATGGTGTAACAGAATGGACAAAATCAATTCATGAAGTTGGGTTTACTCCTGATGAAGAGAATATAACTGATCGAATTATAAGACCAATGAGAACTGATAAAGATATCGCTAGAGCGTTGACACTATTTAGTGAATAAAGATATAATACATCTATCCTATTAAAGGATTTATTCTTTAATCGGATGAATTTAGAATAACTAAATCGATGATTAATTCGGAGAGTAGGTAAAAATTAATATAAGTTTTGCTTATAACTCCGCTTTTGGCGGAGTTTTTTAATACCTCCGATGAAGGAGTTTTATGAAAAGAATAGGTGTTATAGGAATCGTTTTAAAAACTAAAGAACACGTTTCTGAAGTTAACAAACTATTATCTCAATTTTCAGATATTATTATCGGAAGAATGGGCGTGCCAGATAAAGAAAGTGGCATTAGTACAATTAGTGTTATTGTTAAGGGAACAAATGAAGAAGTATCAGCCTTAACAGGAAGATTAGGAACACTAAGTGATGTTTATGTAAAAAGTGCTCTTACGAGTATGGAGGTTTTATAATGAAAAAATTATTAATAGTTGCGCTAATTGTTATCTTAACATTAGTTATGGTATTTGCAATTGGCTGTAAAGACAAGGAAGTTATCCCTGAAGGTGAATATTCAATCGTATCACCAGATGGCGCACCAGCATTTGCTCTAGCAATTTTTGCTAAAGATTCAATGGTATCTGAAACACTAAAGGTTAATCCAAAAATTGTTTCATCAACTTTAATTAGAGCAGAAGCTATTAAATCAGATTTTGCTATTGTTCCAGCAAATATGGCATCAATCATCTTTAATGCAAACGAAGGTTATTGTATGGCAGCTGCTGTTACAAACGGGAATATGTTTATCGTTTCAAATAGACAAAATACAGAGTTTACTTTAAACGATTTAAAAGGACATGTTCTATATTCAATCGGCCAAGGTTCAGTTCCAGCATTTATTATGTTAAAAACATTAACTAACGCTGGTATTGAAATTGTAGAGAATTCAGAAACACCAGTAGAAGGAAAGGTTGCTGTTCAATATTGTGCTGACGGTCAAGCACTATTAGCAAAACTAAAGACAGCTACAGATACAGTATATGGAAACTTAGCAGAACCAGCGGTAACTTCAATGGTTGCAAAGAATATTGGATTTAGAGTTGCAGATTTGCAAACTCTATGGCAAGCATCTACATCTTCAGATATTAAGGGATTTGCTCAAGCTGTTCTTATCGTAAAGAAAGAAATAGCTCAAAATCATCCAGAAGTAGTTGATGCAGTAATCAATGCTATTAAAAATAGCGAAGAATATATTGTAGAACATGCGCAAGAATCAAGAGATAACATTGCAACAATTTATCCAGAAACTACATTGCCAGCAACAATGGTAGCTGGTATTGTTAGAAACTGTAATGTACATGTATATCGTGCATCTGAAAATTATGAATACATCAACACAACACTTCAAGCTGCATATTCAATTAAGGCTCAATCAGTTGGCGGATCAGTTCCTGCAAAAGATAGTGGATTTTATTATTAATGAATAAAAAGAGCTTTAAGTATTTGGATTTATTATATCCCGTTATTGCACTAGGATTAGTTTTAATCCTATGTGCTATCACGGCAAAGGCTGTTGGGTCTGAATTAATATTTCCAAAACTTAGCTCTATGTTTAAAGCATTTTTTAATCTATTAACGCAAAAAGTTTTTTATTTAAGTGTTGCAAACACGCTTGGAAGAATATTATTGTCATTTGTTATATCGTTTGCTTTTGCGCTATTGTTGGCGATTATATCTGCGTTATTTAATGGGGTAGGAAAGGTTAGCACAATCCTTGCTTCAATAATGAGAGCAATTCCAACAATGTCTATTATTCTTTTAGCGCTTATTTGGTTATCTACACTAAACGCACCAATGTTAGTTGCAATCTTAGTAATATTCCCATTGCAGTTTTCTGGCATTTTGAATGCTATTAAAAATGTAGATCCAAGACTAATTGAAATGGCTAAGATATATAAGGTTCCTGTAAAGAAACAAATTTTTAATTTATATTTACCAGAAACAGCAAAAGATATTTTTAGCACAATAAGGTCAACAATATCTTTAAATGTTAAGTTGATTATAGCTGCTGAAGTTATGGCTCAAACAAGAGATAGTATGGGTCTTCAAATGCAACAAGCTTCAATGTATCTTGAGATGCATGTTTTGTTCGCTTGGACTATTATGGCAATCATACTTGGATTGATACTTGAGGGCATTATTATTCTTGTTCAAAAACTATGCGAAAAGGGAGGCGTAAGATGATTATTGAGAATTTAAATGTAGCATTTAAAGACAATGTTGTTTATAAAGATTTTTCAATAAATTTTGATAACAATAAAGTTACTTGCATCTTAGGCCCATCTGGATGTGGAAAGACTACTTTATTGAATGTTTTAACAAATAATGTTAAATACTCAGGAAATGTATCAGAAATTGGAAAATGCGCATATGTTTTTCAAAATTCAAGGTTAATCGAGTCAATTTCTGTAAAAAAGAATCTTGAATTTGTAATAGATAAGAGCAAATATTATCTAATAGATAAAGTGCTTGAAGAATTACAAATTTTAGATTGTAAAGATAAATTGCCAACACAATTATCTGGGGGTCAAGCAAGCAGGGTTGCTATTGCTCGTGCAATCATTTATGATCCTCAAATTATTTTGATGGATGAACCATTTAAAGACTTAGATATAGTGCTTTCAAAAACACTAATTGATTTATTTAGAAATTTAATTAAACAAAATAACCTAGGAGCAGTATATGTAACACACAATGTTGATGAAGCATTGTCTATTGCTGATAGGATTATTGTTCTAAAATCTAATCCAGCTAAAGTAGCTTTGGATATAGAGATTAATTCTTCGCACACTAATCTTGCCTCAAAAGAATTGAATGAGGCCAGAGAAAAGATTTATAGTGCATTAGCCTAATTATTTGATAAAATAAACTATATAAGATATGAGGAGGTCCAATTATGAAAGGATGTCTAATTGCTCTTGCCGTAGTATTGTTAATTATTCTTTTAATAGTTATTGGCTTGGGCGTTTATATTTTTGCATTTGAAAAAGAAGTTCCAAGTTTTATGATAGATTATATTAAAGAAAGTTTCACAGGATTATCTGAAACCGAGATTAATAGGTCGTTTGAAACTGTAAATAATTTTGGCGATGTCGATTGTGAATTGATATTAAATGCTAAACAAGGCGCTCTAGAAGAAACAAGGCGATTTGTTGTTTCTAGAAAAGGAAAGGATGAAACATTCGTTTTAGATCTCACAATCTATAGAGGAGATTCAGCAACACCAGAAGCTACATATAAATTCTATAAAGAAGATGGTAAATATATGGTCATTAAGAATGGAGTAACTAACGAGACAACTCAAGATGATTGGGAAGAGAATGTTATTTATTCTTTTGAATACGTATTACCACTAGATGTTTCTGAAGATGGAACTAAATATACAATCAAGGGCGCTGAATATCTTGAAAAGAATTTAGTATCAATCCGTCAAAAGGGATTTAAAGCTACTGTTTTTGCTCAACATGATGAAGATACATATACAATAGGAATCGACTTCTTAAAGGGCGTTCTTACTGATTATGAAATCGTAGAACACGAAACAGAAGGCGCAATAACAACAATCTACACATATAGGTATCTAATTACTGTTGAAGTAAGTAAATTGAGTTAATACTAGTATTTATTATTGGGAATTATTATAATAATTATTAGAAAAAATATTTGCACGCAAAATTGTTAGTGCTATAATACTAGCAGCAATTTAGAAATAGGAGAATGATTTTATGTCATTAGTAATACCAAAGTCATATAAGAGCCCTCTAAATATAAGAGAAACTGAGAAGGCTATTAGAATTACAAGAGAGTTGTTCAAAGCAACAATCTGTAAGAAATTAAATTTAGAGAGAGCTTCAGCACCTTTATTCGTAAAGGCTGGAACAGGTATTAATGATGATTTAAACGGAATCGAAAGAGCTGTTGAATTTGATATTCTTCATATGCCAGGCGTAACAGCACAAATCGTTCACTCATTAGCTAAGTGGAAGAGAATTGCTCTTCATAACTATGGATATAAAGTTGGTGAAGGTATTTATACAAACATGAATGCCATTAGAAGAGATGAAGAAACAGATAATCTTCACTCAATCTATGTAGACCAATGGGATTGGGAAAAAGTTATTTCTCGTGAACAAAGAAACAAGGACTTCTTAAAAGAAACCGTTAACACAATTGTTAATGCTGTTTGCGATGTTCAAGATGAAGTACAAAAGCAATTCCCAGCTTTAACAAGAAAGTTAAAGAGAGAAGTAACATTTATTACTGCTCAAGAATTGGAAAATCTATATCCAGATAAGACACCAAAAGAAAGAGAAAACGCATTTGTTAAAGAACATAAGACAGTATTCATTATGGAAATTGGTGATGTTCTAGAAAGCGGTGAACCACATGACGGAAGAGCTCCAGACTATGATGATTGGCACCTAAATGGAGATATCCTATTCTATAACGAAATCCTAGATGAAGCATTTGAATTATCTTCAATGGGTATCAGAGTAGATGAAAAGGCTTTAAGAGAGCAATTAGAAAAGAGCGATCACGAAGATAGATTAATGCTTCAATACGACAAGATGCTAGTAAATGGCGAATTGCCATTAACAATCGGTGGCGGTATTGGACAATCTCGTCTATGTATGTTGCTTTTAGAAAAAGCACACATCGGTGAAGTACACGCTTCAATTTGGCCAGATGAAATGATTCAAAAGTGCAAAGAAGCAGGTATTAATTTACTATAACAATGAAGAGGTGCCAATGAGCACCTCAATTTGATATATGGCATATATTTTTAAAACATCAAAACATTATACTGGGTTAATTAATGAATGTATCAATCAAATGCATGCGTTAAATATTCCTATCTCAGATAGTATTGAATTTAAAAATAATACTGGATTTTCAAGATTCGGTTTCTGTAAGAAAACTCCAAATAGAGAAGGCATTTCATTTGTTATTGCAATCAACAAATGGTTTGAGGACGATATTGCCATCATAGAGACTGTTTTGCATGAGTTGGTGCACACAGTTCCAGGCTGCTATAATCATGGCGAAAAATTCCGCCATTACGCAGAGATAATTAATCAAGAATGTGATTTAAATATTTCAGTTGTAGGCAACTATAAATTGAATGAAAACGCTTATAAAAATAAGGGCAGCAAAAGAAAGGTTTTCGACCCAAAAGAATTTGATCCAAAATCAATGGTTATTATGTATTGCCCAAGATGTTTAAGAGAATTCGCAATAAAGAAAAACGCTATAAGATTTAACGGCCGTTGGGTTTGTAGAAAGTGCGGTAGGCAACTTCTTTATAAATAATTCATTTTACCCCTTTTATTTTTAAATAAAAATAGTACAATAGAAGGTGGGACAAGGGAAATTTTTATAAGGAGGGAATTAAATTATGAGTTACAACGCATATGACAACTTTATTGCAGTTGTAGACAAAGCAGCGAAAGCTGTTGGTATGGATGAACAAGACTATGTCCTAGTTAAGTATCCAGAAAGAGAATTAAAAGTGTCTGTCCCAATCAAAATGGACGATGGTTCAATCAAAGTTTTTGAAGGCTATAGAGTTCAACATAGTTCTTCACGTGGCCCATGTAAGGGCGGTATCAGATATCACCAAGATTCAGATATTAATGAAGTAAGAGCACTTGCTGCTTGGATGAGTTTTAAGTGCGCAGTAGTAAACATTCCATATGGTGGTGCTAAGGGCGCAATTAAGGTTGATCCAACCAAATTATCAAAGGCTGAATTAGAAAGACTAACACGTCGTTATACTGCAAGCATCTTACCAATTATCGGACCAGAAAAAGATATCCCAGCTCCAGATGTAAATACAAACGCACAAGTTATGGACTGGATTATGGATACCTACTCAATGATGAGCGGTTATACTGTTCACGGAGTAGTTACTGGTAAGGATTTGGAAGTAGGTGGATCTGTAGGTAGACCAGAGGCAACAGGCCGTGGTGTCACAATAATCACACTTCAACTTTTAAAGAAATTGAAACTTGATCCAAAGAATGTTTCTATCGCTATCCAAGGTTTTGGTAACGTAGGTTCAGCAGCAGCTAAGTTCTTATTTGAACATGGTTGCAAGATCGTTGCAGTATCAGATGTATCTGGTGGTGTAAGATGCGAAAAAGGCCTAGATATCAAGAAAATCTTGGAATTTGTAGGCAATAAGAAGAATTTCTTAAAGGACTACAACGAAGATGGTGTAGAGCATATTTCTAATCAAGAATTACTTGTGACAAAGTGTGATGTATTAATTCCAGCTGCAATGGAAAACCAAATCACAAAGGACAATGCAGATAAGATTCAATGTAAATATATTGTTGAAGCTGCTAACGGTCCAACTACTGCAGAAGCAGACGAAATCATTGCAAAGAGAGGAATTATCTTGGTGCCAGATATCTTAGCAAATGCAGGTGGTGTTACTGTATCTTATTTCGAATGGGTACAAAACTTACAATCATTAACTTGGGAACTAGAAGATGTAAACAAGATGCTAGAGAAGGTTATGATTAAAGCTTGGCAAGAGCTAGATGAAAAGGCAACAAAGTGGGGATTAAACTATAGATTAGCAGCTTATGTTGTAGCTATAGAGAGAATCTCAAAGGCTAAGAAGTTAAGAGGAATGTTCCCTTGATTTCTTAAAAACAATTACAATTTTTCCCTTGGTTGTAATCAAAAGAACGGGTGCTCAAAATTGGGCACTCGTTTTGCATTATTTCGCTTGCCAAATAAAATTTAACCTTGTACAATGTTTGACGAACACTAGAGGAAGTTTGCGGAAAATAATCTTCGGATTAGCCTACGAGGTAACACTTTCTGGCACGCGTTAGCGAAAATGACCGCAAATGGATAGAACTCTGGAGAAACCTACGATAAGGTGGGACCCGAAGGGGCAAACGTGGCTCAAAGGCGCGAAATCTCTCAGGGAAAAAGACAGAGGTGTTCTTGGCGGATTTCGGTCCGCCAATTTTTGCATTTAATGCAAAAAATCTAAAAATACACGCTCGGGCCCTTTACAACGCGCGGTGTTAAATATATAATTATTTATTATTATAATATAAAGGAGAAGTTCCCTGTAGGGATAACAAAATGGACCTGTTTTATTCTTTAACAATACTTGCGCTAGTTATATTGTCTGCGTTTTTCTCGGCTTCAGAGACTGCGTATTCTTCTATCACTAGAGTAAGATTCAAGACAATGGCAGAAAGCAAAAATAGAAGAATGCTTTGGACTGCCGCTTTAGGTGAAAATTTTGATAAATTAATCACAACAATTCTTATCGGTAACAATATCGTTAACATCGGAGCTGCTACTTTAGCAACATTGTTGTTTACAAGATTGATTGAAGATACTAATCTTGCTGGTACAATATCTACAATTTCAATTACTGTTATTGTTCTATTTATCGGTGAAGTTGCACCTAAGACATTAGCTAAGAGAAACCCAGAACCATTTGCATTATTTGCAGCACCAGTAGTTTTGTTCTTGTATTATCTTTTCTATCCAATCAACTGGATATTAGGACTATGGCAAAAGCTATTAACAAAGATCTTCAAGAAGAAGGGTGACAATGCAATAACAGATGAGGTTCTATTAACATATGTAGATGAAGCTGCAGATTCTGGAGAAATCGACCAAGAAGAATCTGAATTAATTAAATCAGCTATTGAATTTGATGATCTAACTGTTGAAGATGCTTTAACTCCAAGAGTAGATATTGAAGCTATTGAAGTTACAACATCAGCAGATAAGGTATTAGAGAAGTTTAAAGAAACAGGTTATTCTCGTTTACCAGTTTACAAAGGAAGCATTGATAACATCATTGGTATTTTGAATGAAAAGGATTTCTTCAAAATGTATCTTGATGGCCAAAAGAAGATTAGAAATATGATGTCAAAGGAAGTCGTTCTTGTTCCACCAAGCACAAAGCTTTCTGATTTATTAAAGAGACTTCAAAAAGGTAAGATGCACATTGCTATCGTAATTAGTGAATTCGGTGGCACAATGGGTATTATCACTCTTGAAGATATCCTTGAAGAATTAGTTGGAGAAATTTGGGACGAACACGATGATATCGAAGAACCAGTTAAGAAAATCAATGATGATGAATATGAGATTCTAGGGCAATACAGTGTTGACGATTTCTTTGATTTGTTTGAAATCGAAAAAGATCCAGACGATTATGATTCTGTAACAGTATCTGGATTTGTAGCTGAAATGCTAGATAGAACGCCACAAGAAAATGACACATTAACTTTTGAGAATTTGTTTATCAAAGTGTTAAGCATTGAATATAACAGAATTGCAAAGGTTTATGTAAAGGTTGAAAAAAGACCTGATGAAGAAGAAACAAACGAAGGGCTACTACTAAGAGGGTTAAAGAGTAGTAGTGACGAAGAATCGGAGGAATAAATATATGTACGACAAAGTTGACTCAAGTATGAACTTTATTGACAGAGAAAAGAAAGTCATTGAGTTTTGGAAAGAAAATGATATCTTTGAAAAAAGTATCGAGCAAAATGAAGGGAAAGAAGAATTCTCTTTCTATGATGGTCCACCAACAGCAAATGGTAAACCACACATTGGACACATTTTAACTCGTGTAATGAAAGATATTATTCCTAGATATAAGACAATGAAGGGATACCACGTATTAAGAAAGGCTGGTTGGGATACACACGGTCTTCCAGTTGAACTTGAAGTTGAAAAGCTTCTAGGAATGGACGGAAAAGAAGAAATTGAAAAATACGGTATTGAACCTTTCATTAAAAAGTGTAAGGAAAGCGTATGGAAATATAAAGGTGAATGGGAAAAGATGTCAGACAGAGTTGGTTACTGGGTTGACATGGATCATCCATACATCACATACGATGATAACTATATTGAATCAGTTTGGTGGGCACTAAAGACTATTTCAGATAAGGGTCTACTATACAAAGGATATAAGATTGTTCCATACTGCCCAAGATGTGGAACAGCTCTAGCTTCTCACGAAGTTGCTCAAGGATACAAGGATGTTAAGGAAACATCTGTATTCGTTAAGTTCAAGAGAAAGAACGCTGAAGGTTATTTCTTAGCATGGACAACAACTCCATGGACACTTCCATCAAACGTTGCTCTATGTATGAACGCTGATGAGAACTATGTTGAAATTAAAGCTAACGATGAAATCTACGTTTTAGCTGAAGCTCTAGCTCCATCTTTATTTGAAGATTATGAAGTAATTTCTACTAAGCTAGGTAAAGATTATGAATATGCTGAATATGAACCATTATATGATTGCTATGATGGAAACAAGAAAGCCTTCTTCGTAACAAATGATCCATATGTAACTCTAACAGATGGTACAGGTATCGTACATATTGCTCCAGCATTCGGTGAAGACGACGCTAACGTTGGTAGAAAGTATGATTTACCATTAGTTCAAATGGTAGATGATAGAGGTAGAATGAAGGATCAAACTCCATTTGGTGGTATGTTCTGTAAGGATGCTGATAAGGAAGTTATCAAAGATTTATTCAACAGAAAGCTTCTATTCAAGGAATTCCAATTCGAACACAGCTATCCATTCTGCTGGAGATGTGATACTCCATTACTATATTATGCAAGATCTTCTTGGTTCATTAAGATGACTCAAGTTAAGGATCAATTGCTAAAGAACAACGCATCTGTAAACTGGATGCCAGCTACAATCGGAACAGGTCGTATGGGTAACTTCCTAGAGAACGTTATTGACTGGGGTATTTCTCGTGAAAGATATTGGGGAACACCACTTCCAATTTGGGTATGTCCAGATTGCGGTGAAGTTCACGTAGTAGGTTCTAGAAAAGAATTAAGAGAATTATGTGGATTAGATCATGACATCGAACTACATAGACCATATATTGATGAATTAACAATGAAGTGTTCTAAGTGCGGTGGCACAATGAAGAGAACTCCAGAAGTATTAGACTGCTGGTTCGACTCTGGTTCAATGCCATTTGCTCAATTACACTATCCATTTGAAAACAAAGAATTATTCGAAAAGCATTACCCAGCTGACTTCATTTCAGAAGCTGTTGACCAAACAAGAGGATGGTTCTATACATTACTTGCTATTTCAACACTAATTTTTGATAAGTCACCATTCAAGAACTGTATCGTTTTAGGACACGTAAACGATAAGAACGGTATCAAGATGTCTAAGCATAAGGGTAACGTTGTAGATCCATGGTCAGTTCTAGATGTACAAGGTGCTGATGCTGTAAGATGGTATTTCTATTCTGGTTCAGCTCCATGGTTACCATCAAGATTCAGTGCAGACAACGTATCTGAAGCTCAAAGAAAGTTCATGGGTACATTATGGAATACATATTCATTCTTTGTACTATATGCAAACATCGATAACTATGATCCAACTAAGTACAATCTAAAGGATTGCAAGTTGTCTCATATGGATAAATGGATTCTATCTAATCTAAATACACTTGTTGATACAATCGATAAGAATCTTGATCAATACAAGATTACAGAATCAGCAAGAGCTATCCAAGATTTCGTAGATGTATTATCTAATTGGTACATCAGACGTGGTAGAGAAAGATACTGGGGTAAAGATATGACTGATGATAAGGCTGCTGCTTATACAACACTTTATACAGTATTAGTTACTTTAGCTAAGGTACTTGCTCCATTCACACCATTTATGTCTGAATGTATCTATAGAAACCTAGTTTGCAACTTTGATAAGAGCGCTCCTATCTCAGTTCACTTAACTCAATTCCCAGTAGCAGATATGTCTATGGTAGATAAGAAGTTAGAATCAGATATGGATTTCGTTCTACAAGCTGTTGTATTAGGTAGAGCTGCAAGAAATAAGGCTAACATTAAGAACAGACAACCTTTATCATCTCTATACATTCAATCTTCAAAGAGCGTAAATGATGCTAACATCATTAACCTTGTTGCAGATGAAATCAACGTAAAGAATGTTGAACTTGTAAAGGATGATTCAAAGTTTGTTACATATGAATTAAAACCACAACTAAAGACGGTAGGTCCTAAGTATGGTAAAGCTCTAGGTGGTATCAGAAATTATTTACAAAGCGTATCTTTAACAGATGAAGCTACAAAGATTGTAAATGATGTAAACAATGGTATTTCTCTAAAGTTTGACGTTAACGGCGAAACAATCGAATTAACAAAGGACGATTTGCTAGTTGCTCCAATGAACAAGCCAGGATATGCTCTTGAAGCAGACAATGGTATGAGCGTTGTTATCGATACAAACTTAACAGAAGACTTAATTAAAGAAGGTATCGCAAGAGAATTAACATCTAAGATTCAAACAATGAGAAAGGATGCAGGATTTGAAGTTGTAGATCATATCGTTGTTGGATACGAAGGTGCTGGAAAGGCAATTGATGTTCTAAAGGGAGACAACAACATTCTAAGTGGCGTTTTAGCTGACAAGTTAGAAGCAACACTTGATGGATATACTCAAGAATGGGATATCAATGGCGAAATTGTAAAACTATCAGTAAAGAAGATTTAATATGATTAAAGTAGCAAGTGGTTGGAAAGATTACGAAATAATCGCAACAGGCGATGGTGAAAAACTTGAAAGATGGGGCAAGCTAGTATTGCTTCGCCCAGATCCACAAGTTATTTGGCACGCAAGAACACCACTTGCAGCTAATCCTAAAATCAATGCTATATATCATAGAAGCTCATCTGGCGGCGGTGGCTGGCAATTCAAGGGAAATGTTCCAGATAATTTCGTTATCGAAAGAAATGGTCTAAGATTCTCTTTGAAGTTAATGGGATTTAAACACACAGGATTATTCCCAGAACAAGCAGCTAACTGGGATATCATGCAAGATTTAATTAAAAACGCAAAAAGAGATATCAAAGTTTTAAATCTATTTGCATATACAGGCGGTGCTACAGTTGCTTGTGCAAAAGCAGGCGCACATGTAACACATGTGGATGCAGCAAAAGCTATGGTAGAGAGAGCAAAAGAAAATGTATCTTTATCTGGTGTTGATACAACTCATGTAAGATATATTGTTGATGATTGTTTAAAATTCATTCAACGTGAAATAAAGCGTGGTAATAAATACGACGCAATAATAATGGACCCACCAAGTTATGGTAGAGGAGCAAATGGTGAAGTTTGGAAAATTGAAAATTCAATTCACGATTTAGTAATCAAGTGTAGAGAAGTTCTATCAGATAACCCATTGTTCTTCTTAATTAACTCATATACAACTGGGTTACAACCAACAGTAATGGAAAATATATTAAAGATGTCTTTGAGGGGCTTAGACGGTAAATTTGACTCATACGAAGTAGGTTTACCAACAAACGAAGGAATTAATCTTCCTTGCGGATGTAGCGCTCTTTGGACAAAATAAAGGCGGATATGGAAAGATTTAATTACAAAGATTTAGTAGTATTATACGAAGACAACCACATTATAGTTGTTATGAAACCACAAAACGTACCATCTCAACAAGATGAAACAAAAGATATGGATATGTTAACTGCGGTTAAAGAGTATATTAAAGTTAATGCAAAAAAGCCAGGCAATGTATATGTTGGACTAGTTCATAGATTAGATAGACCAACAGGTGGCGTTATGGTATTTGCAAAAACATCTAAAGCTGCTGAAAGATTATGCGAGCAAATGAAGAATGGAGAATTCGAAAAAGAATATCTTTGCATTACATGTGCTGAACCAAAAGAAAAGAGTGCAACTTTAGTTAACTACCTAAAAAAAGATGAAAAGAACAATATTGTAAATATTGTACCTATGGCTACAGATGGTGCAAAGAAAGCAATTCTTCATTATGAAGTTAAGGAAGTTGTTTCTGGATATGCATTATGCAAAGTTATCTTAGGAACAGGAAGAAGCCATCAAATCAGAGTTCAAATGGCTAGAATTGGTTGTCCATTATATGGTGATCAAAAGTACGGCGGAAAGAAAGAAACATTCTCTCGTCCTTTAGCTTTATGGGCTGTTAGATTATCTTTCACTCATCCAGTAACAAAAGAGAGAAGATCGTTCTTCGTATATCCACCAACAGAAGAAGCTCCATGGAAAGCTTTTGAAGTTTCAAGATTCTTATCTGTTGGCGTTATATCTACACCATATTCGTTGGTAAAAGAACAACTAAAAGAAATTCAAGTAGACGAATAATTGAAGGGATCAGAGAAATCTGCTATGAACCCAAAAAGTTGGACTAAATAGTATTGACTAGTAATTATGGAAAGTTCGGTATTGTACCGGACTTTTCCCATTTAGTAATAGACTTCTTCTTTCATTGTTATGGTAGTCTATGTACTCTTTTAGTTTGTGGATGAATTCATCCACGGACCTGAATCTCTCTCCAAAGAACATTTCTACTTTCAATCTACCAAAGAAATTCTCCATAGGTGAATTATCTAAGCAGTTACCTTTTCTAGACATACTTTGTATTATGTTATGTTGCTTTAGCATGCGTTGGTATTCCTTCATTTGGTATTGCCAGCCTTGATCGCTATGCAATATTGGATTACTGCCTTTTGGTAGTTTCTCAAACAACCCATCTAACATATCTCTTGTTTGGTAGAAACTAGGACTTGTAGATATATTGTAAGATATTATCTCTCTGTTATATAGATCCATTATTGGAGATAGGTATACTTTAGTATCGTTGATGTTAAATTCTGTAACATCTGTTGTTAGCTTCTCAAACGGCTTTGTAGCTTCAAAATTTCTCTTTATTACATTTGGTGCTACCTTGCCAATTTCGCCTTTATACGACTTGTATTTACTCCTACGAATCTTTCCTTTAATACCAAGTTCTTGCATTAATTTAAGAACTGTTTTATGGTTAATGGCATAGCCATTATCTCTAAGATCTAGTAGGATTCTACGGTATCCATATCTTCCTTTATTTGCATTAAATATTCTTAATATCTCTTCTTTCTCGGCTATATACTTATCTACTTCAATCCTCTTGAAGTGGTAGTAGTATGTACTCCTAGATAGACCAGATATTTCAAGAAGCACATCTATTTTGTATTTTTGCCTTAATTCATTAATTGCAGCTACTGTTTTCTTCGTGCTGCCTTTCGTGCTTCTTCCTCTCGAATTAAGGCATCTAATTTTTTTAAGTATTCATTTTCAGCTTCTAAATACTCAAGCCTTTCTTTTAACCTTTGGTTCTCGGCTATTAAATCGTCTTTAACCTCTGGCTTCATCTTTGGGGGTTTTCCTTTTCTAACTCCACTCATTTTACTTGCTCGTCCTCTTCGTTCAATTGCGAGCCCCTCAAACCCTTCCTCTAAGTAAATTCGCTCCCATTTTTGTATCATATGGATGTGTTTAGAATCGGTGTATGGCAAGTATTTGCGCATAGCCTCACTGTAAGAGAGTTTGTTTTCTCGCATATCCATTATAACGGATAACTTGAACTCAGGACTATACTTACGATGTTTTACTCCTTTCTTTGCCATAAAAATATGCACCTCCTTGTTGTCCAACATTCGGGGTGCATATCATTAAAACCTGCCGTTATTCGTATTACAAACTTTGTTTGTTATTTTGTTAGAGCATCAACTAGATTATCTAAATCTTTTCCTTCCCAACAATCCATGTTTCCAGAATCTGAAAGCATAGCTAAATCTTGAGAGATTGGAAGTGATGCTACATTTTTAATGTCGTATTGAGCAGCAACCTTTTCTACCTTGCCTTCACCAAAGATGAAGTGCTTTTCATGGCAGTTAGGGCATTCAAAGTATGACATATTTTGAACGATACCCATAATAGGTACATTCATAAGCTTAGCCATCTTAACAGCCTTTTCAACAATCATAGTTACTAGATCTTGTGGAGAAGTAACAACGATGATTCCATCGATTGGTAGTGATTGGAAAACTGTTAGAGGTACGTCACCTGTGCCAGGAGGCATATCTACGTACATAAAGTCTACATCGCCCCATAATACATCTGTATAGAATTGCTTAACAGCACCAGCAATAACTGGGCCTCTCCATACAACTGGATCTGAAGGGTTGTCTAATAGCATATTAATGCTAATAACCTTAACACCATTTGTAGCTGTCATAGGGATGATTCCGAATTCACATCCTTTAGCTTGTCCTTCTAAGCCAAATTCCTTAGCCATTGAAGGGCCAGTGATATCTGCATCTAATACACCAACTTTAAATCCACGTCTTGCAGTAGCTGTAGATAACATTGAAGTAACCATACTCTTACCAACGCCACCTTTACCAGATACAACAGCGTACATCTTTTTGATGTTAGAATGTTCGTTTTGTTTTTCTTTTTCTATTCTTGATCCACAGTCCTTTTCTGAACATGTAGAGCAATCATGTGTACATTCACTCATTATGAACCTCCATAAAGTAAAGATAGTTTAACACATCGCGTTCAAATTGTCATTCAAAGTCGCGCGGTATGATATAATTCATAGTATGAATTGTGAACTATGTCCAAGAAAATGCAATATAGATAGAGATGTGAAGCTAGGCTTTTGTGGGGTTGGTAGCAATATTAAACTTGCTAAGGCTTATTTGCATCAATGGGAAGAACCAATAATCAGTGGAACCAAAGGTTCAGGCACTATCTTTTTCTCGGGCTGCAATTTGAAATGTGTGTTCTGCCAAAACTTTGATATATCTCGTGGATATGGAAAAGAGATAACAGAAGAAAGATTTATTGAGATTATGAAAGAACTTGAAGATAAGGGCGCTCATAATATTAATCTTGTAACACCAACACATTATGTAGATAAGATTATTTCAGCATTAGATAAATATAGACCATCTATTCCAATTTGCTATAACTCATCAGGCTACGAATCCAAGGAAACCTTGCAACGATTAAGAGGGTATATTGATGTATATATGCCAGATTTGAAGTATGCAGATAACAGCCTCGCTAAGAAATACTCAAATGTAGATAACTATTTTGAAACAGCAACAGAGGCCATATTAGAGATGAGATCTCAAGTCAAAGACGTCATCGAAGATGGTTTAATGAAGAGCGGTCTTATTGTTAGACATCTAGTTCTACCTAATGCTATTAAGAATACGCTTGGTGTTTTGGATTGGATTACAAAGAACTTATCTAAGGACACATACGTTTCTTTGATGGGACAATTTGTGCCATATGGTAAGGCTAAAGAATACGAAGAATTAACAAGAAAGGTAAAACCTTTAGAGTATAGAATAGCAATTAATAAATTATTAGAAGCAGGCTTTAACAATTCATTTATTCAAGATTTAGATTCTGCAGTAGAAGAATATATCCCACCATTTGATTTTGAAGGTATTTAAGATATCGTTTGTCTTTACGCGCGCTATATGTTAAAATGTGTGCGAATTAGAAGGTGAAAAAGTGGCAATTAAATATATAGTGCTTATTTGTATAGCTGCATACTTAGTTGGATCAATTAACTTTGCAACTTTAATAGCACGACTAAATTCTAAAGATATAAGAAAGTTGGGTTCAGGTAACCCAGGAACAATGAACGTACTAAGAACTATAGGCAAGAAGTGGGGCGTTCTAGTATTTATATTAGATTCTCTAAAAGGCCTATCTTTCGCATTGATTGGAAGATTATTAATTGATGGACCAAACAATTTCGAAATGGCAATAGTTCTAGGTGCTTGCGTAATCCTTGGCCATATATTCCCAATCTTTGATAAATTCAGAGGTGGCAAGGGTGTAGCTTCAACAATTGGTGTATTCATTGCAATATCTCCAATCGTTGGATCAATAACATTAGTAATTCTAATTGTTATGCTATTTGGAATTAAGTATGGATTCATAGGATCAATTTTGACAGTAACTGCATTTGCTATAAACGCAATTATATTATGTCAAAACAGTATTGGAGCAATCATCATTATAGCTTTATGGTGGGCACTTGTTGTATATGCACATAGAAGCAACATAATGAGATTAATAAAAGGCGAAGAAAATACTTT
>JAEEGH010000653.1_pt1 | contig 114630 bp, 97 predicted proteins | sample 9134181 | NCBI WGS metagenome assembly JAEEGH01 (sample SAMN16246544, study PRJNA631951) | gut metagenome | biome: gut microbiome; feature: rumen; material: DP-attached | host: Bos | place: Iran: Karaj | collected 2018-10
ATTTCAAATTTAATATTCAAAATTCAAAGATTAAGTTTCTTCGTAACCGAAGATTTACAGATTTGGGACAAAGATACGGAAAAATTCAATAAGTCAAGAAAAAACTTTACCATCATTGTGGATTTGGCCCGCAAAACTCATGCACGCGCATGATTTGCTCCATCAGGACCTCGTCTTCGTCGTCATTTTCGTGCCAGATAACGTAATCGGACAACAGGCGTTTGCCTTCTTCGGGCCACTGCTTAGCCATTCGAGCACGAATCGTCGCCTCGTCGCAATGGTCGCGCAACATGGCACGGCGCAAACGGATAGCTTCCGATGCCGAAACCATGATGATGGCGTCAAATTGTTTCTCCAAACGCTTCTCGAAAACCAGTGCCGATTCGAACAAGACATATGGCGCATTTTGTTTTGCCATCCATTGTTCAAAATCAAGGAACAAAGCTGGATAGAGTATACCCTCCAAGTCGCGCTGGGCAGTTTCGTCATGGAAAACCAAGTCAGCTAAATACCTCCTATCGATTTCAGTATCAGATAGGTATATAGCATTACCGAAACGTTCAACCAACTTCTTGCGCACCTCAGGCACGAAATACATCTGCTTGGCGGCGGTGTCACTATTGTAAACAGGAATGCCGAGTCGTTGCGCCCATAGTTCACACACCCACGACTTACCGCTGCCGATATTGCCTGTGATGGCGATTTTTTTCATTGGACAATCAAGTATTCCACCTTATCGGGGCGGGTGCTTAGGATTTGAACGGTCGGAGGCCACGAAGCAAGATGCACATCCAACAAGGGCTGCATGGCTTCCATCTGGTGCTTGTCGACGGTCACTGTGAAACTCTCAGGAGTGATGGAAGCATAGTCACGTATGGCAACGAGGCATTTCACCGACATCGTTTCGGGGAAAAAACGCACTCTTTGGCTAGAGGCTACATGGATTGGCACCTCGACATCCATCTCTGTGAACCGCTCCACCTGCACATTGGCTTTCACCTCTTTAATATTCGAACGGATTTGGCCATCAAGCAAGTCAAGTGGCAAGGTCTCGCTAAAACTTTGGCTCACATTGGTTTTGGCGAGCAATTCCGTCTTTACCGCTTTTATTGAATCGACAACCTCTTGGGGGCCATAAATGGTCACCGACGAAGGATCCAACACAGGGATGCCATAAAGGTCGTATTGCCGCTGGGTTTTGATATCCGATTGCAAGACAACAGGTACGACCTTCATCTTCAGCGCATCCATAGAGAAATAAATCTTCGCATCATTCATCGTGATATCGGAAGCATTGATACCTAACCTCTCAGCCACTTTTTCTGCCACATATTGGCTGCTGAAGGAATAGGTGTTACCGCTCTCAAAGCGGTAAGGCACCTCGTCCAACGGAATGGTAACGAATCGGTTAGGCTCGCGAATCATCTTGCAACGCAATGTGTGAAAGCCATCAATCATCAGCGACATCTTCACCGATTGGTCATCCGACGAAATCCATTTGTCGGTAGGCACCTCCACAAATTGAAGCTTGAAAGTTGTCTGAGTCGTATAATTTTCCGACAACTTGATCAAGAACCACAATGCGGTGGAAATGGCCAAAAAGACAAGAAAAGTAAGGACAGAACGCTTGTCTTTGCGTTCTGCCTTCTGTCTGATGTTATCAAACGGGTTCATCATTAAGCCTGTCCGACACGGGCACCATTTTGGACAAGAGCGGTCTTCTCTACCTCGACTTCAATATTCGGAGCCAGTGAAATCATGACTGTGGTATCCTTCACCTCAGTCACCTTGCCGTGGAAACCGCCTATAGTAACCACCTTGTCTCCCTTTTGCAGACCATCGCGGAATTTCTGTTCTTCCTTGGCCTTCTTCGACTGCGGTCGAATGAAGAACAACCAAAACACGACGATGAGAAGAACAATAAAGATAAGGCTCGAATACATGGAGCCGCCCTGAGGTTGGGCTTGATCTTGGAGTAAGATAAATAAACTGTTCATTTTGTATGATTTAAAGAATTTAATACTGATCAGGGGTAAGTACTTTACCTTTGATGCGAAGGGTGGTCTTAGCAGGGTTTGTGTTCGACATGACTGTTAAAGTGCGGCTTTGGAAACCATGATGGCCTGTGCTATTATAGGTCACTTTGATGTCACCTTTCTTGCCCGGAGCAATTGGTTCGCGAGGATAATCCCCTACAGTACAGCCACAACTTGAGCCCACTTCACTAATAATCAGCGGCATGTTACCTGTATTAGTGAAATGGAAGGAATAACTCACCACCTCACCTTGCAACAATGAACCAAAATCATGTTCCTCTTTTTCAAACTTGATGGCCGCCTGTTTGTTAGAGGTTTCTGTCGCCGACTTAGGGCTGGTCACCAAGTCAGTGGAAAGGTTACCTCCACTTTTCTCCTTGCAAGCCGGCATCAAGCACAAACCTAAAACGAAAGCAAGCAAAAGATGTCTGATATTCAATAAGCTTTTCATTGTCTTTGGGATTTGATAATCATTACTGAGCCTTGGTAGGTGGCATCATTCTTCAATCCGTGGCATTTCAGCACATAGAAATAGGTGGCATCAGGCAGCCCGCCTCCATCCCAATTATTCTGATAGTCGGTGGAATGATACACGACACGTCCCCAGCGGTTGAAAATGGTCAACTCCGAAGACTCATAATACCGATTCAGCGGCTCATAGTTCTCATATTCAAGAGCCGAACCACCATTTTCATCTCCGTCTCTGGTTTCGCCTCCCGATGGCATGTCGTTACCACCATCAAGCGAGATGATGAAATAGTCGTTGGTGCCATCGCCATTGGGAGTAAACACATTCGGTATCTTCAGTTTCACTGGTTCAACCCTAATGGAATGGAAATAAGTAGTGTCGCAACCCTGAGGATTGTAGACCTTCAGTTCGGCGGAGTAATCGCCCGTTTCCACATAGGTAAAACGAGGTTCAAGCTCCGTTGATGTGAGGTTGTACTGCTGATTCAAAATCCAATAGAAATTACTGATATCCAACGAGTCAGCCGTAAGATTTTCGAATGAATAGGTTACATGAGGATTTTGCAGATAGACGGTATCGCCTGGGTCAGCACTGATTTCTGCCACAGGATTGGGGTATGCTTTCAGCGTGACGCTGTCTTTTTGGGTGCAGCCACGACCATCCGTCACCTTAATATAATAATACTTGTAGGCCTCCAAACCAATGGCCCAGGTAGGGTCGTTGGGAGCAATATGCAGCGGGCTGACCTGCCATTCGTATACGAAAGGTGGTTCATACACATTTGAAAGGCTGTCAACCATAGCCAACACTTGTGCATTCCTTCCATTCTCTTCCTCACGGTTACTGCATGTCAGTTTCACTTGCCGGAAATTGACCTCGAAACGCGACTTCACTTCAACAGTGATTTCATTTTGGCAAATCACATCACCACTCTCAACGTCACGGACTTCGACACTATAAGTCGTAGTCACAAACGGATGCACAGTGATGCTACTTGTGGTCTGGCCACCAGGCGACCAGGAAAAGGAATACTGATAATTATTTGGTACGCTAAGAGTCACAGCTGACTCACTGCACACAGGCATTTCGGCGCTGCACGTGATTTCGCATGGATCCTGTGCCATTGCGAAAGTCGTCAGCAGCAAGGTCGAAAGCAGTATCCATGCTTTTCTTAAGATGATTGTTTTTCTCATTCCAAAACAAAATAGGGTGCAAAGATAGGAATTTTCCATAAGAGAACGCAATCTCTGGCTGATTATTGTATCATCCGACAGTTTACAGCTTCACCAACTTGACCACCTTGCCCATGGTAACAGGGGCACCATAGTTGACAATATAAACCCCAGATGGCCATGTGCTTGAATCAATTTCAACCGATTTTACAAAACGGAGGTTTGGCACCATCTGATTGCCATACAAATCGTAAACCGACACATCGGTGTAGCCCTCACTTTCAGAATAAATCGTAAACTTTCCATTAGTCGGGTTGGGATAAAGCCCCTTTGGAGCCTCCACCTCAGGAATCGGCACACTGGGCATCAAAGCCTGCCACGAGGCCTCCCAGCCTGTATCCGTGGTAGCGCAATCGGAGCGGAACTCCACACACATCACGTTGCCCGACGACTGCACTGTTCCAGGACTCTGCGTATTCCATCGGCCTATTTTTGGGGCAAAAACATTGTCGCCGTCATAAATCCAAAGGAAGTCGAAATCCGTCTCCAAACTAAAGCTACTGAAGTTCAGTTCAATAGTTGACTCTTCCGGACCACGAATCACCCAAATCTTGCGCTCGTCATCGCCATAATTCAGATGGTCGATGCGGCCTTCCTCACCTTCCATGACGGTGATTGGCGCACCCTCGTTGACGAGTTTGTAATAGTAGTTCCAGTCCCAATACGGTCCCGGGTCGGTGTGGCTTTGGTCAGGATAGTGCTGATGCCCGCGAATTTGGATGCAAGCCCCTTCACCGCCGAGGTTGTAAAGGCCGTTATTGAGGCAAAAGCCGTTGTCCAAAGTGTCGCGGTCATGCGTGCGGTAGCCTTTGATAGTGTCGTAGCGCGAACAAATACTCCGCACCAGATTAGCCGATGACTGGTACATCGCTTCGGTGAAAAACTCCCAGATATTGCCGTAGGCTTCATGCTCGATGCCGATGGTATAGCCATTGGCGGAGCGTGCATGCCAAGCCTTGTCTTTTTCGCGCACCATTTGGGTGACCTGGCCGTCGACGGAGCGGATGACATAATGCGCCGAAACCTCCGCGTCACAGTTTTTGAACCAGCTGATGCAGCCAGCGTAGGAGCCTTCAGTATAATGGATTACGACTGCACTCACCTCTTTGGTACGCGGTTCCCAATTGCATTCTGGTGCCGGGTCCCAAATAGCTGGCGGATAGTCAGGACTGCGCGAAATGCCCAATTCGGAAGCGGTGAGCATATCATAATGCTCGGCAAAAACGGCTTTTAAGTTGATGTCATATTTCTGAAAGCCAAACTGTTCAGCTTTTTTCTCATCATTGAGGAACAGGCACACCGAATACAACATGCTCTGCATGGGATAGATGTCCTTCTCCTCCACTATCGGCAATTCCGAAAGTTGCTGGATGACTGAAAGCCATCCTTTGATTTCGTTGGCTTTGGCTTCCTTTGCCAAAAGGTCGAAAGTCTTGGTATAGGCCAGCACATTCTTTTCGGGGCTTTGCAAAATCTCCGCTTCTGAAATGCCCGACAATTCTGACACAAGATGCAGGTTCTCGCGGAAATAGTTCTTCCCGTCGCGCACCAGGCCCATCAAGCCGTAGGCACGCGGCATGGCGTCGGGGCCGTCGTGATGGTAGTTGGCATCGGTCAGGTGATGGCAATGCGTGTTGGTGAAGGAAATAGCCTCTAACAAGCCTCTTGGAATGTCGGGACAGGTTTCGTAGGCCGCGTTGAAGGCGGATGGATAGTTTTGTTTTTCTCTATGTTGGGAAAAAGCCAGCAACGGCATCGAAAGAAGAAAAACCAATATGATTTTGACTTGTTTCATCAGATGAGTGTTTTTCATAGTTCCTTGGTTGACAAAAACTGGCGCAAATGCATGTGCCTTATGCCTTGATAATCCTTGTTTTCGTAAAGCTCGTCCATCGAAACCACATACTTCGGGTAGTTGTCCTTAATCAGCATCAGGTTGCCGAACTCACGCAAAACGGTTTCCTCCGTAGGCAACAAGTAGGTGACCTGAACATAAACAACGCTCTCGTTTCTTTTGGCCACAAAATCAATCTCGGCTTTTTGAAGATAACCTACCGTCACCTCATAACCAAGACGCACAAGATGCAGATAAACAGCGTTTTCTATGATTTTCTCTATGCTTTGCGCCAAACCGCCTTGCACCAATGAGTTACGGATTCCTATGTCCTCAAAATAATACTTGTCGTTGATTTCAAACAGACGTTTCCCATGAATGTCATACCGATTGACGCGATGAATGATAAATGCATTGCACAAATAGTCCAAATAACTGAGGATGACCTTTGTGGACGAATCCACCTGCTGACTTTTCAAATATTTCACAATGCTGGTCGCGGAGAAGGGCTTGCCTATGTTGTCGCCGACAAACCGCACCAGATTCTTCAATAATGAAATGTTGCGAATGTCCTCACGTTCAACCACATCCTTCAGGATAATGGTATTGTAAACGCTTTGCAGATAATCGTTTACGAGGTCTTTTTCGTCGAGACCGATTCGGCTCAACTGGGGCATTCCGCCATGGTTCAAATAACTAATCAAGGATTGGTTATTGTCGAGCAGACGGTGGAAAACCAAAAACTCCGAATAATCAAGGCTTTGTATGTGATACTCGACACAACGGCCAGAAAGATAAGTGCTCAATTCAGAAGAAAGCATTTTGGCGTTGCTTCCGGTGATGACTATCTCACAGGCTTCACGGGTGTACAGGCTTCGCAAGGTCAGTTCAAACTCGCTGATGTTCTGCACTTCATCAACAAAAAGGTAGTTGTTTTCGCCCGAAATGAGTTTCCCTTCAACGTATTCCGTCAACTCGACATGGGAACGAATAAAGTTGAATCTTTCGTCATCCTTATCCACATAGATGATATTGTTTGACTTTTCCGCATCCAACAGTCTGACAATCTGCTTCATAATAAAACTTTTCCCAACTCTGCGCTGGCCAGTAAGTGCAATAATCAGTCCCTTGCCGAAAAGGCGCATCACTTTTTCCGTATAGTCAGGCCGATTGATGATTTCCATATCCTCATGTGGTTTAACGGTGCAAATATAGGAAAATTTTGTGGAGTACAAGAAACAAATCTGTATAAAAATTGAATTTTGTTTCTTATAGGACACAAACGACCATGCATTTTGCGGCTGCCGCAATGCGACAGCCCTACAACGGCTGGGCTGTAGGGCTGTCGTACCACGGCAGCCGCAAATCATTCAATTCAGCATTACAAATGCTGATATTCACGGCTTCCGAATTGCAAATTCGGAAGAACTGGGGGCATAAAAAGTATCGATGGATGCAGAAGAACGATTGAAGCAAATTGGCTCATGGTGCGCTATCCGATTTCGCAATTTGTTGATATAGTCCAGTTCCTGGAACATGTATGAATTATCATATTGCTGTTGTCGAGATTTATTCCGCGTTGCGGACCAAGCGCACAGACCGACCGTAGTATCGGCCGTCACTATACGTATTGTGGACATCGCCCAAAACCACATAGAGCATGCCGTAGCTGCTGTCGCCACCCCTTGACTGCCAGTAGTAACCTGCAGTCCCGGCATGGAAGATTGAAGTCCCTGAACGGTGACCCGCAGAAGGCAGGAAGACCGCACCGTTGGCCTCAAGAATATTGATCCAATCAGAAGAGGTGATGGTGTTGCTTGCAAAGTTTCCACCGTTGGTGTCGTTCAACGTGTAAATGGATGCTGTCCAATTGTCGGGCAACAAAATGGTTCCACCCACTCCATTCACACTACCTCTAACCCAGCGGATGCCAGATACCGTGTTTCTGCCGTTGAAAACAAAGTACCATTCTTCTAAAGTCAGGGTGCGCCAGCCGTTGTTCTCAACGTTGCCACCGTTGCTGATAGCATTGTAGCCCCAGTCGGCTTGCCCGTTCTGGTCATAAAGATTATTCTGCCAGTTGCCGTAGGCATAATAGTCACTATAGCTTTTGCTCGTGTTCCAAGGCTGGTAAGCAATGGCGCCGTGGTTATAGCCGCTCGTGCCCCAACCAAATAAGTCAATCCATCCACTATAGGTTTGCGATATATTGAAATTATCACTCCCACAAACGGTTCCACCTGCTTCAAAACCTGGATATGGATTTTGAGTTCCAACGTAATCCCACTGATTCTCCGCAAACCTCCATGTACAAGAAGATGCCTGATATTGCAGGTTGCCTTGCGAAAAATACACTTGGTCACCATCAAGATTAATTGTAAACTTGCCGCTAATCGCTCCTTCAGGAATTACAATAATGTTTACTGTCACAGCAATTCCCGATGTGTAATAACCATTCTCATATATAGCTGGCACAGCACCGCAACTACCTGTATAATCTCCATCTTCAGAATAGGCACTACCTTCCTCGCCAGCCTCAATTGCTTCTTGAGGCAAAAGAATGACCCATTTTTCACCATTTCCAGAAGGCAAAGTGATGACGCCTTCACCTTCTTGGGTGAATGTAAATTCATTTGTCGAGAAATCCACTATCACTTTATTATTCATTCCCACAATACAGCTAGCTTCTTCCGATGCAGTAATCACATCAAACTTCACCAAAGCGCACTTATTCAGCAAAGTCGCATTGTAATCCATCTTTCCAACTTGGTAGTTTTCTCTTGATGGCGCGTAAGAAATGACGGGAAGATGTTCGGTCTGGTCACCAATAACCACAGAACATTCTGTTGAGGCGCCTTCCGTAAGTGTTTCTTCTGGATCCACATTGCCAAGAAAGTAGAACTGGAGTTTTTGCCCTTCGGACGGCTCAGTGATTTCACCACTGAAATTAGTGCCATTGTAGCTCAATGTTCCGACAAAGACACCATTGCTGGCCACATAGAGCAGATCGCCATTCTCAAAAGTGACCACACCATTTGAGGTGTTCACGTCCACCCTTGTACCGTTGCCACCATTCACATTAAGCGTAATGGGGACTTTCACGCCTTCACTAGCGGATGTTTCTGTTTTTTCCTTCTTGCATTGCGACATACCCATCAGCAGCACAAATCCCATTGCGATAATACTTAACTTTTTCATTGCTCATCCTCCTTTCTCTTTAAAATGGCATAGCCTGCACCTGCGGCAAGCAGAACAATAATTCCGCAACCTACTGGCACTGGCTGACCGAAAATCTGATTGTCGATGGTACCCGAAGTTTGCACGCTGCGGTTTCCGAGAAGACCAGTGCTTTCTTTTGTGCTACCAAAGCCATAATAAGTTTCATCGAAAGCTCCATGCTGGAACAAGCCGTCCTGAGCCGAAGCTACCAACGGCACTGACAATGCTACTGACATTGCCAAGGAAAGCACGATGGCTTTCTTCTTTTTTCCTGATACTTTCATTTTTTTGATGTTTATTAAACGTTAATAACTGATTTTCAAACCATTTAACAAATACGCCATTTTGCAACACCAAACAAAAGAAGCGTGCGCTGTGTTATATCACATCGTACTTGAAGGTCGTAGGATACCCAATAAAAGAATGTAATAACAGCCACACGCTATACAGCGTGAAGCCGTTATACAACCTCCTTTTATTGTGGCCTTGAAAATTTCCTACGTTCTCAAGTACAAAGGAAGCATAACGCTTCTAAAGTTCATTATGTACGAACTGGCAATCCAATTCGGCGGCAAAAATAAGTATTTTTACGATGGTGCAAACAAAAACATGACAAATCGTGTTATTTTTCCTAAATCGTGCTTTATTATGGAATAAAAACATTATTTTTGCCGCAAATAATTTTTGGAGGAAATGAATTTCGTAGACAGAGAAAACGAAACCAAGCGGCTCAAACGTGTTTTAAGCCAAGAAGGACCAGCGCAACTCGTCATCATTTACGGACGACGGCGTTTAGGGAAATCAACGCTCATCCGTCATGTGTTGACCGACAACGACATCTATTTCATGGCCGACCAGACCGAACAGAGTCAGCAGTTGGCATTGTTGGCAAAGACCATCGGCACGAAATTCCCCGACTTCGACAAGGTCGTTTATCCCAATTGGGAAACACTCATCGTCAGCTTGGCACACCGAGCGACCCAACGATTCACGCTGTGCTTGGACGAGTTCCCCTACTTGGTCAAATCCAGCCCAAGCCTGCCTTCCATACTGCAACGACATATCGATGGCAAGCAACTGCCGTTCAACCTTATCATCTGCGGCTCGTCGCAGCAAATGATGCAAGGCTTGGTGCTCGATGCCACCTCGCCGCTTTATGGTCGCGGTGATGTCGTTATGAAACTTGAGCCTATTCCCACCAGGTATTTGCAAGGCATTCTCCACACCGATGCCGTACAAACCGTTGAGGAATCCGCTGTTTGGGGCGGTATTCCCCGCTATTGGGAAATCCGTGAGCAAGCAACCTCGTTGTGGGAAGCCATCGCCTACAACATCATCGACCCTAATGGCACTTTATATGATGAGCCATCAAGGTTGTTTCTTGATGATTTCCAACACACTACACAATCAGCCACCTTACTCTCCCTCATCGGCACCGGAGCTAATCGGCTTTCCGAAATCGCCGGGCGAATGCAGAAAAACGCCACCGATCTCAGTGGTCCACTCGCCAAACTCATCAACTTGGGCTACATCGAACGTGAAACTCCCTTCGGCGAAAGCCCACGCAACAGCAAGCGCAGCTATTACCAGATTTGCGACCCGTTTATGCGTACCTACTACCGTTATGTGATTCCCAACCGCTCGCTAATCAACCTGAACCGAAAAGACATTGTAGCCAAAACCATCAGCGACACTTTTTCCGAATTTGTGGCAACACATTGGGAACGGCTTTGCCGAAATGCCATCAGCGGCAACCAATTGCTTGGCACAGCTTGGGGTTTAGCATCGCCTTGGTGGGGAACGGTGTTTATTAATAAAGAAAAGAAAAACATAGAGTTGGATGTGGTGGCTGAATCTTTAGACAAAAAGAAGATCCTCGTCGGCGAGTGCAAATGGACAGAAGGCGAGCAAGCTGGAAGACTCTTCCACGACCTTGAAACAAAGGCACAAGGCCTACCATTCGCAAAAGACAAGGAGATTGTATATGCAGTGTTCCTCAAACGACCAGCAACAGACGGCTTTACCGACAATGTGTTTCTCCCACAAGCCATTATCGACGATTTTAAGCCAGTTATGTAATTATATTGTTGCAACATAATGTTTTAAAACATAATAATTATGATTTCGCAGGCATCACTTTTCATAATTTTCCACCCTAAAATCAAAAAAAACACACCATCATCGTACAAAATCACTACCTTTGCAAATTCATTCAGAGCAAACGATAACAACAATAAAAATCACATAAAATGAACGCATTAAACGATTTCCAAAAAGAGATTCTTGTCGGCATCCCCGATGAACTGCCGGAAGTAAAACCTTATGATACCACCATCAACCACGCGCCCAAGCGCAAGGATATCCTGACCAAGGCCGAGAAAAAACTCGCCATCCGCAATGCTTTGCGTTACTTCCCCGCCAAGTTCCACGCCACCTTGGCCCCCGAATTTGCTGAGGAACTGGAAAAATACGGCCGCATCTACATGTACCGTTTCCGTCCTTCCTACAAGATGTATGCCCGCCCGATCGAGGAATACCCTGCCAAATGCAAGCAGGCCGCAGCCATCATGCTGATGATCCAGAACAACCTCGACCCCGCTGTGGCACAACACCCGCACGAGCTCATCATCTACGGCGGCAACGGCGCCATCTTCCAAAACTGGGCACAATACCGCCTCGTGATGCAGTATTTGGCCAACATGGACGAAGACCAAACCCTCGCAATGTACAGCGGTCACCCGATGGGACTCTTCCCGTCACATAAGGATGCCCCGCGTGTGGTGGTCACCAACGGCATGATGATCCCGAACTACAGCAAACCCGACGACTGGGAGCGTTACAACGCCCTCGGCGTGACGCAATACGGCCAGATGACCGCAGGCTCCTATATGTATATCGGTCCCCAAGGCATCGTCCACGGCACCACTATCACCGTTTTGAACGCAGCCCGCAAGCACGGCGGCAGCACCGCTGGCAAACTGTTCGTCACCGCTGGCCTCGGTGGTATGAGCGGTGCCCAGCCCAAGGCTGGCAACATCGCCGGTGTGGTGAGCATCACTGCCGAAATCAACCCCGCTGCCACGCAGAAGCGCTATCAGCAAGGTTGGGTCGATGAGGTGTACGACAACATCGAGAAACTGTTCAAGCATGTCAACGCAAGCCTCGCCAAGAAGGAAGCCCGCAGTTATGCCTACCAAGGCAATGTGGTTGACCTTTGGGAATATGCCGCCGAACACGACATCCACGTCGACCTCGGTTCCGACCAGACCTCGCTCCACAACCCGTGGGCAGGTGGTTACTATCCTGTCGGGCAGTCATTTGAGGAATCCAAGACCATGATGGCTGAGAACCCCGAGCTCTTCAAGGAGAAGGTGCAGGCCTCGTTGCGCCGCCATGTGGCCGCCATCAACAAGCTGACCGCCAAAGGCATGTACTTCTTCGACTACGGCAACGCCTTCCTGCTGCAGAGCAGCCGCGCTGGCGCCGACATCATGAAAGAAGACGGCACGTTCCGTTATCCTTCCTACGTGCAGGACATTATGGGTCCCATGTGCTTCGACTACGGCTTCGGTCCCTTCCGCTGGGTCTGTGCCTCAGGTAAGCCTGAAGACCTCGCCGTCACCGACGACATCGCCTGCGAAGTGCTTGAGAACATTGCCCGCACCGCTCCCGCCGAGATCCAGCAGCAGATGCGCGACAACATCCAGTGGATCCGCGGTGCACAAGAGAACCACCTTGTGGTCGGTTCGCAGGCTCGTATCCTTTACGCCGACTGCGAAGGCCGTACCAAGATTGCAGCCGAATTCAACAAGGCCATCGCTGACGGTCGCTTGAGCGGACCCGTCGTCTTGGGCCGTGACCACCACGATGTGTCCGGCACCGACAGCCCGTTCCGCGAGACCTCCAACATCTACGACGGCTCAAGCTTCACTGCCGACATGGCCGTGCAGAACGTCATCGGTGACGGTTTCCGTGGTGCCACCTGGGTGAGCATCCACAATGGTGGCGGTGTAGGCTGGGGCGAAGTTATCAACGGAGGCTTCGGCATGGTCTTAGACGGCTCTGCCGACGCTGACCGCCGACTCCACTGCATGCTCCATTGGGATGTGAACAACGGCATCGCTCGCCGCAACTGGGCCCGCAACGAAGGCGCCACCTTCGCCATCAAGCGCGCCATGGAGGCGGAACCTAAGCTGAAGGTTACAATGCCGAATTTGGTGGAAGACAAGATTTTGGAAAACCTATTCTAATCGAATTGAACGTTTGTAGAGACGCGCTATGGCACGTCTCTACATTTTTTTGTTCAATTAATAACCAAATTTTGGTTATGTTTATAAAATTGTTTATTTTTGCAGCCTAAAAACATCTAGAAATGAACGCCGACACCTATCTAAATATGTCATCCGTGCCTGCAGGAGCCATCCTTTACCGAATCGTGCAACAAAAACACATGCACCAAACCACATTGGCTCAGAAAACAGGATTGATTCCCCAAAGAATCAATGACTTGATTATGGGTCGTCGTCGCTTTACGCCTCATAATTCTTTCGTGCTCGAACAAGCCTTGGACATTTCTTCGCAGGGTTTTTTCTATAAGATTCAAGCCAATCACGACATCTATCAAGCTCAACTGACCGACAGCCAACCTAAACCGAATCTCGACAAACTTACCCAAACCACATTTTGGGATGTCGATTTGTCGAAACTCGAGTGGATGAAATGTCAAGATTGGGCCATCCGTCGTGTGCTGGAATACGGAACCAAAGAGGAAATAGAGGAACTTTACCGTTTCTATGGCCATGAGGCCTTTGCCAAAATAAAGAATAACCCTAAAGGTTTCATGCTGTATGATGTTGCTTTGAGAAACCTAAAATCCATTGGACTATGAGATTGTATTACGACACGGTTTCCAATCCGTTGCTCTCAATTTTAAGAAGGCTCATGTCTTCAGAGGTGTTCAAGAATTTCAGGCTTGTTGGAGGAACCGCGTTAGCCCTTCAACGGGGACATTGAAGGTCTGTCGACATTGACCTGTTCACCGACTTGGATTATGCTGATATGCCCATTGCAGATATGAGAAATTATCTTGAAAATGAGTTCCCAGTCCACAGAGGAACGGAATCCATGAATATGCCCGCAAATGGTTATCACATATTCCTCAGCGAAGGGCAAGAGCCTCCTATCAAAGTCGATTTTTTCTATACCGAGCCCTTTATTTTCCCTGCCATTGTGGAAGATGGCTTGCGTATTGCTGACCAAAGGGAGATTGCGGCCATGAAACTGGGAGTGATTGGGAACCAGATTTATCGGCAGAAGGATTATTGGGATATCCACGACTTATTAGAGGATTATTCATTATCGGAAATGATACAATGGGCGTTACAAAGAGATCCTTATTCCTTCACCGAAGATGATATCATCAAAGGACTTCAGCAAGTGAATCAAGTGGAAGAGTCACCCATGGGAATCGTCAGCCTCAAGCCTTTGTCCTATTGGGAATTAAAGGTGCTAGATTTGATAGAAGAAGTGAAAACCATTCCCAAAGTTAACAATCAGATTGATTAGTCAAGCGAAACTAGACAATTTTAGACTATGTTCGCGGGAAAATTTGTACCTTTGCAGCCTCATTTCAAAATCGTCTAAAACACTACAAAATAATGAAAAAAGAAGTAAAATTCAGTCTGGTCTACCGCGACATGTGGCAGTCGTCAGGCAAATATGTACCCCGTAAGGACCAACTGGAAAAGATTGCACCACTCATCATCGATATGGGCTGCTTCGACCGTGTGGAGACCAACGGTGGCGCCGCCGAACAGGTTAACCTGCTCTATGGCGAGAACCCCAATCCCTCCGTTCGTGCCTTCACGGCAGCATTACATAAAGGTGGTATCGAATGCCACATGCTCGACCGCGCCCTCAACGCCTTGAGAATGAATCCTGTGCCCGCTGATGTGCGTCAACTCATGTATAAGGTGAAGAAAGCCCAAGGCGTCGACATCACCCGTATCTTCTGCGGCCTCAACGACGTGCGCAACATCATCCCATCCATCCAATGGGCCAACGAAGCGGGTATGATCTCGCAAGCCGCAATGAGTATCACCTACTCGCAGGTGCATACCGCCGAGTATTATATGCATATCGCCGACCAACTCATCGAGGCTGGCGCCAAGGAGATTGCCCTGAAGGACATGGCCGGCGTAGGTCGCCCCGTCAGTTTGGGCCGCATCGTCGAGCATATCAAGAAACAACACCCCGAAATCAAGGTGCAGTACCACGGTCACACCACCCCCGGCCTCTCGATGGCATCGATGCTCGAGGTCTGCAAAGCAGGTTGCGACTATGTCGATGTGGCCATGGAGCCGCTGTCATGGGGCACTGTGCATCCCGATGTCATCAGCGTACAAGCCATGCTGAAAGACGCTGGCTTCCTCGTGAAGGACATCGACATGAAGACCTATATGGCCGCTCGCAGCATGACCCAAAGCTTCATCGACGACTTCCTCGGCTATTGGATCGACCCGCGCAACCGTTATATCAACTCGTTGCTGTTGGGCTGCGGCCTACCTGGTGGCATGATGGGCTCGCTGATGGCCGACCTCAAACCAGTGCACGCTGCCATCAACATGAACCGCGAAAAGCAAGGTCTGCCCGCTTTGAGCGAAGACGAAATGCTCGTCGAACTCTTCCAAGAGGTGCAAGACATCTGGCCGAAACTTGGCAACCCGCCCTTGGTCACCCCGTTCAGCCAATACACCAAGAACATCGCGCTGATGAACCTCTTCGCGCTCAGCAAGGGCGAGCCACGTTACGAGACCAGCATCGACCCCGCCGCATGGGATATGATCCTCGGCAAGGCGGGCAAACTGCCTGGCACTTTAGCTCCCGAAATCGTGGAACTGGCCAAGAAGAAAGGCCTGAAGTTCTTCACTGGCAACCCACAAGACAACTACCCGAACGCATTACCGCACTTCATTGAAGAGATGAAGAAGGAAGGCTGGGACCGCGGTCAGGACGACGAAGAGCTCTTCGAGTTCGCCATGCACGAGAAGCAGTACCGTGAGTACAAGTCGGGCGAGGCCAAGCGCCGCTTCAACCAAGAGCTGGAAGCCAAGATGAAGGCCAAATTTGAGCAGGCTGGCGGCGAGGCCAAGATTCCGGACCTACGAGCCTTGCGTCATCCCAATGCAGAACCTGTCATCGCTCCCGTGAGCGGCATCGTGATGTGGGAAGTCGACTTCGACGACAAGAGCATCGCGCCTGCTCCCGGCAAAGTCTACAAGGAAGGCGACCTGCTATGCGCCATCAACAGCGAGCACGGCATGGAACCCGTCTATGCCCTCTGGTCTGGCAAGATTGTGGAGGCTACTGCTGAACAAGGCAAGCGCGTCAGCAAAGGCGAAACCATTGCTTTTATAGAAAAATAAGGCCTTTTTGGAGATTATTTTCATATAATCCTGAAGACATGGCACGTAATTTGCTATTTTTGCCGCGTCTTAACAAGAAGAACCTAATTTATTAACCTAATCAATAATTAAAACTCATTAAAAATGAAAAAGTTATTCTTAGTCTTAGCCCTTGCCTTTGTAGGCATTTTCACTGCTAATGCTCAAGTGTGGATCGGTGGTGGCCTTGATGCCCAAATCAACAAGGAAAACACCTCTTTGACTGTCTCTCCTGAAATTGGCTATGCTTTAAACAACCAGTGGCAGTTGGCTCTTGGTGCTGGCTACACTTTTGCCAAATCAGACTTTGGTACGGCCAATATCCTGACCCTCGAACCTTACGTCCGTTATGTGGCGACCACCATTGGCGACAAGTTCTCCTTGTTTTTCGACCTTACCGGCGACTTTGGCCTGATTGACGCTTCAGGTTGGGCAACAACGCTTCGCCCCGGTATCGCCTGGATGGCCACCGAACACTGGACAGCAGCCTTCCGCTTTGGCTTTGCAGGCTATGACCATGGTTATTACGGAGCTGACAACGGTTTCTTTTTGAATTGCGACCTGGCCGCTCCGCAAATCAGACTGTACTACAATTTCTAATATCACATGAATAAGAGGCGCAATCATTGCGTCTCTACAAAAAGCCGCTCATTCGGGCGGCTTTCTTTGTTTATGGAATCCGCTGATACACCGTCGCCACGCGGCTGACATTGTATACCTTCATTGTGATAGCATCCTTTTTCTTCTCTGACGGGAATTTCACACTTGCATCAATGTTGCCGAAGCCGCCGAAAGCCTTGTCATCAGTGGTAAGAATGATGCGATAGTCACCTGTCTCCCTGACAGGAATCACGTAATCAGGGATGGAATGTGTCCCCCAGTTGAAGACAAAGATAAGATTGCCGCGCTCGTAGACGACAGTCTTGTTTTCTTCATCGGCATACAACATCCATGCGGGCGGAGCCTGCATCACGGGATGATGCTTTACAAAATCGAGCATGGCTTTGTCGAAGGCACCCATGAAACGATATTTCAGGTTAGGATTATCCACCAACGACCACTGACGGCGGGCATATTGGTAACTCCATCCGTTGTCAAGGCGCGGAAAATCAATCCACTCGGGATGGCCGAACTCGTTGCCCATAAAGTTGAGCCAAGCCTCACCGCCCAAAGTGAGCGTGAAGAGACGGATCATCTTGTGAAGGGCAATGCCACGGTCAACGGTCATGGATGGTGTGTCTACACTCATTGAGGTGTACATCTCTTTATCCATCAAGCGGAAAGCGATGGTTTTGTCGCCCACCAAGGCTTGGTCGTGCGACTCAGCATAGGCCACCGTTTTGGTCTGCGGCAGGTGGTTGGTCATGGTGAAGAAGAAATTCTTCATGTTCCACTGCTCTTCGGGCTCATCTTTCAGCACTTTAATCCAAAAGTCCGGCAAGCCCATGCCTAGACGATAGTCAAAGCCCATACCGCCATCCGCTATCGGATTGCAGAGACCGGGCATACCGCTCACATCTTCCGCGATGGTGACGACTTGCGGATTCAGTTGGTGGCACAAGGTATTGGCCAACTGCAAGTAGGTAACCGCATCGGCATCCACATTCTCATTGAAGTATTTCTCTGGCGCATCGAAGGTCGTCCCAATGCCGTGGTCAAGATAGAGCATAGAGGTCACGCCGTCGAAACGGAAGCCATCGAAACGGAATTCCTCCAGCCAGTAGCGCACATTGGAAAGCAGGAATTGCAATGTCTCTTCTTTGCCGTAGTTGAAGAGCTTGGAGTCCCAAAGGTCGTGATTGCCGCGTGGGCCAGGATGCAGGTATTGGCTGTCGGAGCCGTCGAACAGGTTGATGCCCTCGCGGATGTTCTTCACCGTGTGGGAATGCACCAAATCCATGATGACCAGCATCCCCATACCGTGCGCCGTGTCGATGAGTTCCTTCAGCTCCTCGGGCGTACCGAACCGCGAGCTCGGCGCAAAGAAATTCGAGACATGATAACCAAACGAACCATAATACGGATGCTCGGCGATGGCCATGAGTTGGATGGCATTGTAGCCGTCCGCCTTGATACGAGGCAGGATGCGTTCGGTGAATTCTTTGTAAGTCCCTACCCTTTCCTCTTCCTGCGCCATGCCGACATGGGTCTCGTAAATCAGTAACGGCTCGTTTTTCAGTTGTGGAGCCTTGTGTTTAAATATATAAGGTGTAGGCGGATTCCAAAACTGACCTGCAAAATCTTTGTTGCCCTCATCCTGAATTACACGCTTAATATACACCGGAATACGCTCATGTTCACCAATTTGCGACTGCACCAGCACTTTCAACTTGCTACCATGCACAAGTCGGTCAGCGAACTCACTATCGGGCAGAAAAATTTCCCAAAGACCAGCGCCAGCCAGTTCCAGAGGATACTCATAGCGGTTCCAGTCGTTGAAGTCGCCCATCAGCGAGAGGTAATGCGCAGCAGGAGCCCATTCGCGATACCACCAGCCATGGCGACGTTTGTCGTAATTGAAGCCCAAAAACTGATGCGCTGTGGCAAAAGTCATCAGGCTGCCGTAGCGGTTTTTGATGCCATTGAGCCGTTGTTCATAGCGGTCATGACGCTGGTCTACAGCATTGTTTACAGGTTCTAACCAAGGATCGTTTTTTACGAGGGGAAGCATAGTGTTTTTATTGTTATTCAGGATTTGAAATTGTCTTTTACAAATAGTTGCATTTTCTGCAAAAATAGCAAAAAAAATCTAAACTATTGCGAAAAACATTGGGATTGACGATTGACTTATATCCGCTTCAGCCAAAGTCCAAGGAAACGATCATATATGATATAGCCGTTAGGGGTTTGGTAAACCAGGTCTTTGTCCACTAGCACCGACAATGCCGATTTGACACTGCTCGCGCTAGGCAAATCAAAGCGCTTAAGGAAATCGTTACCTAAGGGCTGATCAACAATCTCAGCATGGGCAATGGCTTTCATTAAACTCAACTGATTGTCGGTCAAGAACGAGGTCAACATTTGATAATGCGGCGCTAATGTATTGACATGAAACAGAATCGCCTCGACAGCCTGTCTATCCGTTTCCACCTTTTTCCATTGCTCATACAACCGATTCAAGATGGCCTGCAAATACCAGGTATATCCGTCGAACCGCTGATAGATGTTATGGAACACTTGCCTATCGAATGAACCCTTCTTTGCTTCGAAGAATGCTTTGGCAAAGTCATAATAGGTCTCCTCATGAAGTGATTCCAAGTTCATCAGTTGCGTGCTTTGATAGAAAGGCCTGTTGGGAGCACAGAACATCTCTTCCATCAAGTGCTTCTTACTTCCAGAAAAAATAAACTTCACATGATGAATAAACTGGATATAGGAACGCAACATAGCCTCTGTACCCATTTCAGGATACTCCGTTATCTGTTGAAACTCATCGATAGCCAGATACACAGGCTTATTCAGTTCGTTAAGATGAGTGAAGATACTCTTGAGCGTATATTCGGCCTGCACAGGGACCACACTAACCGAAACGGTGGGCAAACCTGTCATCAAGTCAGGGGTAATCGTAGGTCGAAGCCCCTTGAAAAAATCCATGACTTTATTGGCAAATGACTTCTCTCTTTCCAATGCATCCTCAATAACCGCCCTACCCAACGTTTCCACAAACTCCTGCAAGTTCTTGGTTGAGAAAATGTCAACATAGATGCAAATGGCATCCTTATTCTCCTTCTTAATTTGATAAAAAGCATGGTTTATCAACCCTGTTTTTCCTATTTTTCTAGGAGAAATTAGGGTAATATTACGCCCATTTTTAAGCGCAGATATCACATTCTTTGTTTCTTCAACACGGTCACAAAAGTATTTTGGCCCTTCGTATCCTTGGAAAACAAACGGGTTATCAAGGTGTTTTTGTGTTTTTCTTGCCATAATATCTACATATTTTCATTGCGAACTTTTCGTAACGAACTTTTCGTAACGAATATTTCGCAATGCAAAGATAGATAATTTTCCTTGACTATTACATTTTTTGTGGAAAATTTTGCCAAGTGGAGTTTCTCCTCAGAAAACAACACTCCCAGAGTCCAAATCAATGACCTTCGTTTCCGAAGCCGCCAAATGCACTGGTACAACCTCAGAGGCGAAGTCGTTCATGTCGAATTCATTGGCCTTTCTTTTGCCTATCAGCGCTAAGGCATCATGTGGGATTTTCACTTCCACATCGCGAGTTTCATTGCGGTTGAAATTCACGACCACTAACAAGCGTTCCGTCTCGGAATAGCGCAAAAAAGCATAGACAAACTGAGGGTCGAAGTTCATGTACCAGGGATTGCACCACATCAGGTCATAGAACTTGCCTTCGCTGATGGCGGAATGTTCTTGCCTGAAATGCAGCAAGTTTCGATAATAACCGAATAGTCTCTTTTGTGCGTCGTCAAACTCACCGCCATTAAACTTGCCATCATTCATCCATTTTTGGTGCTGTGGCATGTGACAATAGTCGAAAATGGATGCGCGCCCATCGTCGCCACTATAACCTACTTCGCCAACGGCATCCTCTCCACTCTCCTGACCGTTATAGACCATAAACGGTCCTGTATTCATCAAGGCTGAAAGTGACACGGCGGGCAAGGCGGCAAAGGCATTGCCGACAAACTGCTTCGAAGCTAATCGCTTCTCGTCGTGGTTCTCCATGAACCGAAGCATATGGTCGTCCATGTCGTGCAAGTCCTTCCATACCTCACTGATTTCCTTCGCCTCGTGACCTTCACAAAGCACCCTTTCCAATGTGTTATATAGTCCCACTTTGTCATAAAGGTAATCGAAACCTGCATCCAAGAAAGGCTTGTAAAGGTCAGGCTGATAGATCTCTGCAATCATCAATGGCTGGTAATCTTTACGCAGTTCGGCTAACACCCACTGCCAAAATGCCACCGGCACCATCTCGGCCATGTCCACACGGAAACCATCGACATCCTTGGCACACCAAAAACGCAGAATCTCCAGCATCTTCTCCCAAGTGTCGTGCTCGTCATAGTTCAACTTGACCGTGTCGTACCAGTCGTTAATGTTTGGATTGGGTGCAAAAACATTATTGCCTGTGGCCTTGGCAGGATATTCCTCATAAGGTTGTTCCGCGATTCGACGAGGTGAAACAAAGCCTTGTCCCTCGCAATAATAGAAATTGCATGGGTCAAAGCCTTTGTTCTGTCTTGCCAAATGATTGGGGATGTAGTCGATGATTACTTTCATTCCTTTTTTATGCACGCGGCTGACCAGTTGCTCAAAATCAGCCATCGAGCCCAAATCTGGGTCGACGGCATAGTAACCAGTGACTGCGTATGGCGAGCCTGCGCGGCCTTTGGTGATGTCAGAATGCGTGTCTGTCGATTCCGAGGCATGTTCCAGAATACCCGTCAGCCAGATGTGCGTAATGCCCAAATCTTTAATAGCATCAAGTGCTATTTCATCAATGTCATTAAAAGTGCCGCAGCCGTTTTCAGCTTTACTGCCGTTGAAGTGAAAGTCGGTTTGCTTGTTTCCAAACAACCGAGGGAAAAGTTGGTAGATGTTCATACGGCAAAATTAGGAATTTTTGTATAATTTTCCAAATCATTGAAAATTGTGCTACCTTTGCACATTATGAAAACAAAGACATCCCTCTATCTCATCGCAGCGTTGCTTTTCTGCAACCTCCTATCTGCCCAAGTCGAACCTACTTGGGAATCCATCAACGAACGAGGCTACCCACAGTGGTTCTCTGACGCCAAATTGGGCATCTTCATTCATTGGGGTGTGTATTCCGTGCCCGCCTACGCCAGCCTCGAAGGCTATGCCGAATGGTACTATCGTGGCCTGATGACCAATGATGATCGAAAGGACTTCCAAGAGCGCATCTACGGCAAAGATTTCAAATATGAGGACTTCGTGCCTATGTGGAAAGCCGAGCTGTGGGACCCCGATGAATGGGCTGAACTCTTCAAGAAATCGGGGGCAAAGTATGTCTTGTTGGTTTCGAAACACCATGATGGCTTCTGCCTTTGGCCGAGCCAATATGCGCCCAACTGGAACTCGGTTGAGATCGGGCCGCAGCGCGACATCTGCGGTGAGTTGACCAAAGCCGTGCGCAAACAAGGCCTCAAGATGGGCTTCTACTATTCTTTGCCCGAGTGGACAAGTTCCATCCATCGTTGGTATGTCTACCCTGATGAAAACATCGGCGAATACGTCGATACCCATATGATTCCGCAGTTCAAGGAACTCATCACGCGCTACCAGCCCACCGTCCTCTTCACCGACGGCGAGTGGCGCAACAGCGCGGAACAATGGCATGCCACCGAACTGATTTCGTGGTACTACAACACCGTGGGCAAAGACGCCATTGTCAACGACCGCTGGGGCAACGGACAGCAACATGGTTTCCGAACGCCTGAATACAGTGCGGGCATCACCCTCACTGACCGTCCTTGGGCCGAATGTCGCGGCTTGGGGCGTTCGTTTGGACTCAACCGCAACGAGCCTTTGGAAAACTATCTGACCTCTGACGAACTCATCCGTCATTTCTGCGTCCTCGTAGCCGCAGGCGGTGGCATGACGCTCAATGTAGGTCCTGCCGCCGATGGCAAAATACCGCTTTTACAACAGGAACGCCTTTTAGACCTCGGAAAATGGCTTGATATCAACGGGGAAGCCATCTATGGCACGCGACCTTACAAAAAGTTCTACGAGATGAAGCCTGTCACGGTTTCGCGTAACGATGCGGAAATCAACTTCGATTGGAAACGCAATTCACCAAATCCCGCCATCAGCTGCGACCATTTCCAAGCCCATTGGCAAGGCTCATTCTCTTGTTTAGCCGACACTTATACCTTTGAAATCCAAACTGACGACAAGGCAAAACTTGTCATAGATGGTAAAACCATCATCGAAGACACAAAAAAAGTGCAGACTGGAAAGACAAAACTCGCCGCTGGCCAACACAGCATCGAAGTCTTCTATGAAGAAGATGAACTCGAAGCCACAATTGCCTTGTATTGGTCGTCAAAGAAGATGGAGAAACAAGTGATGCGAGACTTCCAAATGGGCACTTTGCTGCCCGCCCAAGGCCTGAAAGCCACCTACACCTGCGAACAACCCAACATCTGCTACACACAAGGCAAAAACGCTCTCTATGCCATTGCTTTGGAATATCCTGAAGACCAGCTGGTTTTGAACATCGAAAAGCCCGAAAAAGACACAAAAGTCACACTGTTAGGCTGTCCGAAATCCTTGCCGTGGAGATACGAGAACGGTCAACTTTTCATTGACACAAGCGGACTGAAATACAGCGACCTTCGTAGCACAGCCGCTTGGGTGTTCAAGATGAAATAAAATGAAAAAAGCGGCAATGCCGCTTTAATCAATCTGTCAGTTCCTTAATTCCTTGATAGCCGATGATTCGGCTTGTCCGCTTCGGCACCCTCTTGATGAAAAAGCGTTCATCTGCCTGCACAAACTTGAAATGCAACAGGTCGCCTTTCGGGAAGCAGTCCATAGCCCTGTATCGCGTAGGACCGTCATTGGTCTGATAGGAAAAATCGGATGTTTTCACGAAAGTCATACGCTTTCCTCCCTTAAGGATGCTGGTAGTGAAGCCGTCAAAATAGTTGCGATTGGCCCATTTTCCCGCAAACTCAGCAGGATTCTTTAAGTCGTGAAGATAAACGCGGAACTTCTTGCTCGTCTTCGGCCGTAATTCAAGAACCTTCTGAAAGACAACATTTTTCCCTACCGTAGCCTCCACATACATCCATTGGAAACGGTTGTCCGGCTTCTCCCAAATCGGAGTGAAATGTACCATCGCGGTGGTCGAATCGTTCACCTGCATCACATAGTCACCTTGCATAGTGCGGTAAAACTGCTTGGCATCGTCTTCAGTAAACTTAGGCTGATTTTGGGCAAAACCGCTAAGCGTCAAAAAAATAGCAGCCAACAGTAAGGCAAATCTCTTCATAGTTGTTCAAATTGAGGCTTCAAAAGTACAAAATTTCTGGAAAACTTATGCCTTCTCCAAGACATCAAGCATAAAAGCATACTCCAAGGCGACTTCCTTGAACCCCTCGAAACGTCCCGAAGCACCGCCATGGCCGTAGTCCATCTCGGTCTTCAGATACAAGGGGTTGTTATCCGTCTTCAAGGCACGCAGTTTGGCGGTCCACTTAGCGGGTTCCCAATACTGCACCTGGCTGTCGTGCAAGCCCGTAGTAATCAGCATGGCAGGATAGTCCTTGGCCTCCACGTTGTCGTAAGGCGAATAGGAAAGCATATAATCATAATACTTCTTCTCGTTGGGATTGCCCCATTCATCGTATTCGCCCGTGGTGAGCGGAATGCTCTCATCAAGCATCGTGGTGACCACGTCAACAAAAGGCACCTGAGCAATGATACCTTTCCACAAGTCTGGACGCATATTGGTCACGGCACCCACCAAAAGGCCACCGGCACTGCCACCCATGGCAAACATTTTTTCCGGCGAGGTGTAGCCTTTATTAATAAGGTATTCCGCGCAGGCGATGAAATCAAGGAAGGTGTTCTTCTTGTTCAGCATCTTGCCGTCGTCGTACCACTGTCGTCCCATCTCTTCGCCGCCTCGGATATGGGCAATGGCCCATATGAATCCTCGATTCAAAAGGCTGAGACGCGCCACGGAGAAATAAGCATCCGTGCTGGAGCCGTAAGAGCCATAGCCGTAGAGAACGAGAGGGCAATCATGGCAGACGGGCCCTTCGACAGGCTCAGGGACCCTCCCCTCAATAGTTTTCTTATATACAATCGAAATCGGCACCAATACGCCATCATGAGAGGGAGCCATCAAACGCTCGGTGACATAATCCTCAGGATTATAGCCACCCACGATTTCTTGTCGCTTGAGCAGGGTCTTGGTGCGTTTCTCCATATCGTACTCATAGACCGACGAAGGCGTGGTCATCGAGTTGTAGGCATAGCGCAAAGTGACGGCATCGAAATCCGGATTGGCACCCACGCCAGCAGTATAGGCAGGCTCGCCGAAGTCAAGATAATAGTCTGTGCTGCCGTCCCAATTCCGTATCCTGATGTTGACCAAACCGTTCTCGCGCTCTTCAATAACGAAAAACTTGCTGAAGATAGTGAAACTCTCAATCATCACCTTCTCGCGATGGGCGATGACCTCCGTCCAATGCGCCATTTCCGTTTGACCGACTGGTGTTCTCATAATCTTGTAGTTTTTCGCGCCATCAGTATTGGTCTGGATATAGAAATGCTCGCCATAATGGTCGATGCCGTACAGCATATCGGTCTGGCGTTCCTGAAACACGCGGAAATCGTTCATAGGCTGGTCGCTCTCAAGGATACGACACTCCGATGAAAGCGTTGAATCCGAGTTGATAATCAGGTATTTCCTTGATTTTGTCTTGCTAATATAGCAGACGAAGGTATCATCTGTCTCTTCATAAACCAACACATCGTCAGCAGCAGCTGTTCCCAAACGATGACGCATGATTTTGCAAGGCCGCAAGGTCTCATCCTTCACGCCATAGAAAAGCGTCGTATTGTCGCTAGCCCAGACCACATTGCCCGAGGTGTCAGGAATCGGTTCACCAACCAACTCACCTGTTTCCAAGTCTTTGACATATACCGTATAGATGCGGCGACTCACCGTATCCACCGAATAAGCCAACAATTTGTCGTCCTCGCTGAGGCTGAGTTCACCGATTTCGAAAAAGGCATGGCCTTCGGCCAGTTGGTTACCGTCCAACAAGATTTCCTCAGGTGCCTCTAGGCTGTGATGTTTGCGACAAAAGATGGGATACTCCTTGCCTTCCTCATAGCGCGTATAATGATAATATTCACGGATTTTGATCGGCACCGAGTTATCATCCTGCTTGATGCGCCCTGTAATTTCCTTAAATAGTTGTTCCTGAAGAGGTTCCGTATGCTTTAAACAATCCTCGGCATATTGGTTCTCGGCCTCAAGATAGGCCAAAACCTCAGGATTTTCGCGCTCGTTGAGCCAATAATAGTTATCGATACGGGTATGGCCGTGCACCGTCATCTCATGGGGACGGATGGCGGCCTTTGGGGGTGTAAGCGTGTTTTTCATTGTTTAATTACGCATCAGAACGAGAACGTCAAGCCGAAGGTCGGGAGGATGGGCAATTGGCGCGCTATGTCGCTGGTCACCAAATTGACGTAGAACACATTATTGCGGTTGTAGACATTGGTCACACTAAGGTCGGCCTCAAGCATAATGTTCTCCGTGAAATAGAACTTGCGCTTCACATCAAGGTCGAAACGATGGTAGGTTGGCAGACGGCCAGCGTTGAGGTCACCGTAAAGCACTCCAAGTTCGCCATTAGTAGTAGTATAATCGAAGTTGATGCCATCTTGGAAGGAATAGTACTCATAGAAACCTTGCACTTGCGTGAATGGGAAGCCCGTACCGAAGTTCCAACGGCCGCTAAACTCCCACTGACGCTTCGAGCCTGCGGTATAGGTCAAGATGACATTGATGTTATGGCGACGGTCGAAGTGCGGTGCATAGTGCAGCAGCTCAACACCATCTTCCACGGCTTTCTCATACTCCCTATTCACGAAGCCCAAGGCATAAACCGTCCAAAGATACCAGTGCTGGTCCTCATATTTCAGAGACACATCGAAACCATATGCATTACCCGTTTCCTTGGTGAAGTCCTTCTTCAGCAGGTCAGGGATTTGGGAGTTTTCAGGCGTGTCGGGATAGAGCTTGTTGCGGTTAATGTTGGTCAACTGCACGAAGTCTTTCCAATAGCCTTCGATATTCAGCGTGGCACTACGCGATAGGTCGAACTCGCCACCCAAGATGAAGTGGTTGGCCTTTTGCAAGTTGCTCTTGATGCCCTCTCCGTTATAGGTCTCAGGCAAGTTGTCGATGCCAGAAAGGAAGCCGTAGAACAGGTTGACCACATCGCGGTCGCTGGTGGCCGCCACGAAGTTCTGCGAATACATACCCGCTGCTGCCTTCAAGCGCAGACGGTCGGTGGCATTGTATTTCAAGGCGAGACGCGGCTCAGGCGAAAGTTCGGAAAGCGAGGCATAGAACTGCAAGCGGAAACTCGGTTCCAGCAAGAACTTGCCCAACACAGCCTTGTATTTGGCATAGGCACCAATCTCAGTAGAGTTCAGCTTGGCGCCAATCTTATTGTGTCCATAAACGCTATAGGTCTGATAATCGGTCGTATAGCCCAACATCTCAATACCATATTTCAAGGTATTCTTTCCCATAAATTGACTGAAGTCGAAGCCCATGTTGAAGCCATTGATATTGCTGTAACGATTGGGGTTGTCGGCCTCAACCATACGTGAGGTGTAGCTTGAATATGCGATGGTTCCTTCAATCATCACGGGAGCCTTGCCCGGGATGACAAGGAAGTTGGCACCTGCGCCATAAGAATCCCATCCAAAATCAGAAAGCGACATATAGTTGTTCACTTGGTCGTTGAATGAGAAGCCGAACAAGTTGATTTTGCTGCCATTAGGTGCATTCAACGACACCTTGCCGTAAAAGTCTTGGTAGTTGAAAGGAAGACCTGTCTCAGAAGCGTAGGGATAAAGGAACTTGCTGGACTGTTCCAGATATGAATTCTTTGCCGAGAGGATGAAGGAAATCGTGGCATCGTCAGGAGTTTTGGCTTTCTTCAGCGGGCCTTCGATCATCACCTTTGCACCGAAGCAGTTGGCACCCAGTTTACCCGAAAGGCGTTTCTTGTTGCCGTCACGGGTGGAGATGTCCATAATGGAAGAGATGCGGCCGCTGTATTCGGCACCGAAGCCGCCCGTATAAACATCGGCGTTACGGATGATGTCGGTATCAAACACTGAGAACAAACCTATGGAATGGAAGGGATTGTAGACCACCATACCATCAAGCAACACCTTGTTTTGGATGGGCGAGCCACCACGAATGTAGAGCTGTCCGCCTTGGTCACCAGTAAAGATGACACCTGGCACCACTTGCAGGTATTGGGCAAAGTCGGCCTGACCACCTATGCTCGGAATCTTCGTGATGGTTTTGGGAGTGACGGTGATGACCGAGGTCTTGGTCTCGGTGCGTGCCTCAATCTTATCGGCGGTGATGGTTACCGTTTCCAATTTCTGGCTGGTCTCCTTCATATAATACTTACGGTTGATGCTCTGGCCTTTCGACAGGTTGAACGTCTCGCTGATAGTGTCGTAACCCACGCTTGTAATTAATAAGGTATAGCGTCCGTCGGGGATGCGGTTGATGTTGAAATAGCCGTTTTCATTGGTTGCGCCGCCATAAGAAGTGCCCCTAAGATAGACGTTGGTAAACATCATAGGTTCGCCTGTCGACTCCTCGTAGACAAAGCCTTTGATGCTGTTATCCTCCTGAGCAAAGGCTGCCAAGCCAGCAAAAACGAATAGTGCAGTGAGAATCAAGTTCTTAAAATGAAAGTTGCTCATATAAAAAAGAATATTTGTATTATACCTAAAATCTAACAATTTGCAAAGTAAAGAAATAATCTTGAAACCGTAAAGAAAAAAATCAAAAAATTTCAAAAAAATCCAATTTAAGCATTTAAAAGACGCTTTCAAACGAAAAAAGGGCGATATCAGTCGACATCACCCTTTGTAACTCAAACCGAAGAAGATTTTACTTCTTGACGAGGAATTTTTCCGTTTTCACGGCGCAACCGTTCACGAACAATTTGCAGAAGTAGATACCTTCGTTAAGGTCGGCCACCGAGACGGAGAGACGCCCCTGCAAAGTGTTCACCTGTTGGTTCCTCACTTCCTGGCCAAGCAGATTGTAGACCGAGACGGAAGCCCTGTCACCAGCGTTGATGTTGTAGTCGAAATTCACTACCGAGGAAGCCGGATTGGGATAAGCATGCCCAAAATGCACAGCAACAGCCTCGCGTACACCCACACCTGACTTGTTGAAAACAACATTGATGGTGACACGATCTTCGGGGTGACGTTCGTCATAAGCGGAATATTTCACCTGCACTTTGCCATAAAGGCTTGGGTCAAAATACGCATGGAACGACAAGGCGTCTTCATTGGTGACGCTATTGGCAGCCACAGTAACAGGATTAGGACTGACAAAAACATCCGGGCTAAAGCACATACCCCAGCAGAAGAAGTTGGAAGCACCCTCAAGATCCTCCACAACCTCTTTCTCAACGATGACGTTCAAGTCATCCGAGGTTAAGTTCTTAAGTTGCATGTGTTGAATGTACTCACCGTAGCCGAATTCATCGTTTGTGCATTCAACCGTCTCGCCTTCTGTGTAGACGTTTCCGTTCCATTCAAACCGTAATGATTGTGCTGAAACCCAACCCATTACAGTCAGAAACATTAAAGTAAAAATAGTCTTTTTAATCATAGCGTATGTTTTTTGTTTTATTTTCCCTTTTCAACTTGCAAAAATGCGAATTTTTTCTCAATCATGCAACAAAAACATTGCCAATTTTTGAAAAATATCTACTTTTGTGCAGAAAATCAACTAAAAGTTACTCTAATGAAAAGATTTACCATCTTCTTGGCATCCCTGCTGATGCTGGTTTCGCTGAAAACCAATGCTCAAAACGAGCGAATGTTACTTCTCGAGAGTTTCACCAACACAGGTTGCGGCCCATGTGCGATGTATAATCCCGGAATGGATGCACTCATCGCCAGCAATCCCGACAAGGTGGTGGCCATCAAATACCATGTGAGCTGGCCTTCAGGAGCAGACCCAATGTATTTGCACAATACTGCCGATAACGGGTCTCGCGTCAGTTATTATAACATAAACAGCGTGCCTCACGTTGTCGTCGATGGCAACCGCTTTTCAGGCAATTCAGGCAACATTACCCAAAGTATCATTGACCAGCTATCCGTCATCGAATCACCTATGCAGATGCGCCTTTCGTGGGAATTGAACGACGCACAAAACACCATCACCGTTCATGTGATGGGCCGTGTCTCAACCGACATTGCAGGCAGCTCAAAGCTTTACGTAGGAGTTATCGAAAAGGAAATACATTTTAATTCCGCCCCTGGTCCCAATGGCGAGAAAGACTTCTACGATGTGATGAAGAAGCTCCTGCCCAGCTCGTCTGGTCAATCCCTCGGCAATTTGGAAGCCGATGGTTACTTCGCCTACACTTTCACTTGGGAGCTGGCCAATATCTACAATATGGATCAGCTGGACGCCATTGCATGGGTGCAAAACTCGAACACGAAAGAAGTGTATCAGGCTTGCAAGTCGAGCCCCAGCGCCAATCCTTTCTTCGCCAACGAGGCCGCTGTGAGCGACATCACTGACGTCAAAAAGATGAATTGCAGCGGTATTGAGGAGCCACAGGTTTTGCTGACCAACTACGGCAGCAATGCTCTGACCTCCGCCGAGCTGGAAGTGCTCGTCAACGGTGAAGTTTTGAAGACCGTCGAATGGTCGGGCAACTTGGCCACCTTCGGTTCCGAGACCATTGATTTGGGCGAAGTTGTTTTCCCAGTCGAGGAAGAGAATATACTTGAGGTGAAAATCAAGAGCGTCAACAATGGCCAAGACGAAGCTCCTGACGACGACATAGCCGCCTTCACCATCAAGGAAGCATACCAGGCCGTAGGCAAAGTCATCAAAGTGAACATCCGTACCGACAACAACCCTCAAGAAACCACCTGGAAAGTCACCAAGCTTTCGACTGGCGAAGTCATCCAAGAAGGCGGTCCCTACGCAGAACCTAACACTATGTATATTGACACACTTGTCATTACTGCCGACGGTTGCTACGACTTCACCATCTACGACGCAGGCGGCGACGGACTGACCGGCTCTGCTGTCTATGGTCTGAGGGCTGGGTCGTCAACGATGTTCTCGGGTAGCCGCTTCGAATACAGCGAGAGCACCGAGTTCTCCTACGAGGTGACTGCCGATGTGGAAGAGAACCTCAACTACAGCACTTGCATCTACCCCAATCCTACCGATGGCCTCCTCAACATCTTCAGTCTTGAGAAGCAAAATGTCACCATCTACAACTTGGTCGGTCAGCGCGTTTTTGAAGGCCAATGCAAGGGCAAGCTGCAAGTCGACATGAAGGCTTATGGTGCGGGCATCTTCGTCATTCAAATCGGCAACGAAACGCAAAGAATCGTTGTGAAATAATGCTCAAATACGTCCATTTAGAGCAGATTGACTCCACCAACGCCTACCTGCAACGTCAGCAGTGCGACATCCGCAACTGGGTGGTCAGCGCCGACGAGCAGACTGCGGGCAAAGGCATGGGAAACAACGGCTGGGAAAGTGAGGTTGGAAAAAACCTCACTTTCTCTTTGGCCTTAGACGTGAGTTTTTTGCCTGCCGAGCGACAGTTTCTACTCTCCCAAGCTATACCCCTAGGCATCATTGAGGTTCTGGATGAATTATTGCCCGCCGAAAAACTCAGCATCAAATGGCCGAACGATATCATTTATGAAAACCGCAAACTCGCTGGCATCCTTATCAACAGCACCATCAAGACTAATATGATGGATGTCTCCGTCATCGGCATTGGTTTGAATGTCAACCAAATGCACTTTCAGGATTGGCCGACACACCCGATTTCACTAAAGATGATTTCGGGAAATGATTTTGAATTGCAACCACTTTTGGAACAAATCGCAGAGCATATTATTATAAAAGTAGAGCAACTGAAATCCGACCCGACAACCATTGAACCGGATTATTTGAAAAGGTTATTCCGTTACCGCACCTGGGCGGATTATGAAGTGGGCGAAAAGGTTTTGCGGCTGTTTATGACGGGGATAGATCCGTTTGGGCGGCTGCAACTTGTTGATAATCAACAAACTTTCTACACATTTGATATAAAAGAGATAAAGTTTGTGTTGTAAAGTGATTGCGTCAAAACAATACACAGCCACAATAAAACAGAAAAGCCGACAGCAATGTCGGCTTTTTCTATTTAATCAAAATTTGTGTCAGATTTGTTTCCTTAACTCCACCTGTCGCTCCAAGCCTGCTGGTCCTGGCGCCATTCCTTTAAGGATTGCACATCCTCTTCGGAGATATATTTCTCTTCCATGGCTTTGTGGATCAGCGTCTCGTAGTTCGACAATGTGACCAGTTGACATTTCTTTTCCTCGAAGTTCTTCTTGGCGAGGTCCATCTGATAGGTGAAAATGGCCACCATACCTTTCACCTCGGCTCCAGCCTCACGCAAAGCATCGACCGCCAAGAGGCTCGACTTGCCTGTAGAGACCAAGTCCTCGACGACCACCACCGACTGTCCCGCATTGATGACACCTTCAATCTGGTTCTGCATACCGTGCGATTTCTTCTCAGAGCGCACATACACGAAGGGCAACCCCATTTCCTGAGCCACCAACGCGCCCTGGGCAATACCCCCTGTGGCCACACCGGCAATCACATCGGGCTTGCCGTAGTTTTGCATGATTTTCTCCACAAACTGCTGGCGGATGTACGTTCTCACAGCAGGATAAGAGAGGGTGACGCGGTTGTCGCAATAAATGGGGCTTTTCAATCCAGAGGCCCACGTGAACGGGGCTTGAGGACTGAGTTTCACGGCTCTAATCTGCAGCAGATGCAAGGCCAATGTCAATGCTGAGTCATCGTATTTCATAGTTGCTCGATTTATTTCTTTCATTTCGGCGGCTGCCACGGTGTGACAGCCCTACATTCAACGAATTTGTCTATTTTTGTTGCTTCAAAACATAAACTGACTGCAAATGTACAAGATTTTTCACGAAAATAAAGCCTTGATTTTTCCAAAAATCGAAGGCAATTCTTTAAAACTTGACGCAACGCTCCAAGAATCTGACAGATACGACACCGAATTGTTGTGCGATTTTTTACCCGAATGGCTCGACGACCGTAATCCGGGCGACACTTTCATCCATGAAGTGGGTGAAAATGCCGTGGCCGCAGCTTTGAAAGAGACCTTCAAGATGGCTCCTGCGGCGGGTGGTGTCGTGGTCGTTGATGGCAAGTTCGTCAGCATCGTGCGCAAAGGCATCCCCGACTTGCCCAAGGGGCATATAGAAAAAGGTGAAACACCAGAAGTGGCTGCCTTGCGCGAGGTGGAGGAAGAAACAGGCATTGGCAAACTAAAGATTATCAAAGAATTACCATCCACTTGGCATTGTTATTTGGAGCATGAGGTATGGACGCTGAAGCGCACCTATTGGTATCTGATGAGCACCACTGAGACCATCCAGCCTAAGCCGCAGACAGAGGAAGGCATCACAGAAATCAAACTCATTGGAAATGAGAAGATTGATGGCTTTTTGAAAAATACTTACCGTTCAACAAGCGAAATTCTAGGAAAAGAATTGCGTCAAATCATAACAAAGTAATACTTTTGCAGACTAGCAACGGAGCACTAAAACCGACCCTTACTCGTCATTGCGGGCTTGACCCGCAATCTCCTATGCGACTGGGTGTCGTCTCCGCGCTTAGGAGATGGCGGATGTTCCTCCGCCATGACGGTAAAAAGCGTTAGTGTAGTGCTTCGAGGTATAAAAAAGCAAATTGATAATCAAAAAATCATGAAAAGAATAGCCGTTTTCCCCGGTTCCTTCGACCCCATTACCTTGGGTCACCGCAGCATCGTTTTAAGAGCCCTCCCTATGTTCGACGAGATCTATGTCGCCGTCGGTATCAACATGGAGAAACGTTCCACCTTTGAATTGAAAGACCGCATCAAATGGTGCAAGGCCGTCTTCAAAAACTATCCAGAAGTGAAGGTGGAGAGCTACGAGGGCCTCACCGCTGACTTCTGTAAGAAAGTGGGCGCCAACACCATTATCCGCGGTCTGCGTTGCGGCAGTGACTTCGAGTACGAAAACATGATCGGCCACGCCAACAAGCGCCTGCATCCTGAGTTGGAAACCATCTTCCTGCTCACCGAGAGTGAGCTGGTGGGCGTTTCATCAAGCGTCGTCCGCGACATCTACAAAAACGGTGGCGACACCTCCAAGTTCCTGCCCGCCGAGGTGAAGTTGCCCGAAAGATAAGAATGATTTACTTTAAGCACATCCCTCAGGATGAATGGTTTTATCTTCGAAATAAATTCAACCGAACGCTTTTCCCTACGGGAAAAAACGGGCATCCCGTAGGGATGAATCGTTTGGTAAAACCAACAAAGTCAAAGGTTTTACGCATCCCTTAGGGATGTGCCAAGTTGGTCAAAGACAATAAATAAAGCCTAACATCGTTAAGCAAACATGAAACAAGGGATTATCGCTTTTTTGTTCATTCTTCTAAGCCTCTCGGTAAGCGCTCAAAATGTGACGATTACCGGACGAAGCAACAAGACCAATACCTTAATCAGGCTTTTCGCCTACGAAGACCTCGTCAACGAGACTGGCACTTTGCTTGACCAAGGCCAGACCGATGCCAACGGGCATTTCATCCTTGAGGGCTCAGTGAAACAAATCCTACCCGCCCGCATTTTTGTCGGCTTGGAGTCCGTCGACCTCATCCTCACACCCAATGCCACCTACGACATTGAAATCATCGTGCCTGAGAAGAAAGATGACGTCTCCTATTTCGAGAAGGAACTGCCCACCATCCGTGTGAAGCGCGCTACCGACAAAGGCATCTACCGCCAAATCATCTATTCTGAGGAGATCATCAACGCCTACATGACGGAGCATTTCAACCAGATCTACCGTGGCCGTCAGCTACGCTACATCGACTCCATCCAGAACACCATCAACAAGGAGTTGCCCGACATCAAATCGGACTATGTGAAGAACCACAACCGCTACAAAGCAGCCGCTATTCGCCTGGGTATCAGCACCGACGGCGGAAAGAAAATCATCAAGGACTACTTCGACGGACAGCCTGTGCTATATACGCAGAGCGCTTATATCGACCTGTTCAAGGAGCTATTTGATGGTTACTTCAACAGTGCCTACGACAGCCACCTGCTCAACGATGCCTTTGCCCAAGGTCCTGCTGCCTTCAAGAAATATTTGGCCACCGACCCGTTTATGGCGAAAAACCCTCAACTTGCCGAGCTTATCACCATCTATAATTTGCAGAAACTCTGCTACGGTGACCGCAGCACTGGTCGTCTCGCCAAAGATCACCTTAATCACATTAAGTCTCAGACGAAATATCCAGAGCACAAGACCATCATCAGCGATTTCTTTGAGAAGTTCAACCACCTCGCCCCAGGCGCAACGGCCACTAACTTCACCCTGAAAGACCGCGACGGCAACGAAATGAGCCTCGCGGATTACAAGGACCGCTTGGTGCTGCTTCAATTCGTCGACGGCACGTCGCCCGTCAGCGAGTATCAGTTCTCAGAGTTGAGAAGCCTCCACTACCAATGGCGAGACACAGTGCAGATCATCACCATCGCCACGCACGACAAGATGGCGTTCTACAAGCAGCAGTTTGAAGAGAAGCATCAGGACTGGCCCCTCCTCGACCTCGGTGACAACATTCTCCTCTTGGAGGCCTATAATGTCCGCACTTTCCCCGAGTACATCCTCATCACCAAGGGCAACAAAATCGGTGAAGCGCCGGCACCCTCGCCTGAGCGGTATCTTGACGAAAGAGTTCGGCGACTTTATGGGAAATAAAGACGGAAAAGGCCCCTTTTTTGGCTAAAAATCTCGGGAAAAGATGCTATGACTGTATTAGTTGACCAAAGGAGCACTCCACTTTTGCACAGGCACAACATCTATTCTATAACCAACTTTTTCTATGGTACGCTTCTCTTTGTTCGTCACGATGACAAGGTTGCTGCAATTCAGTTCCTCTGCACATTCCGTAAGGCTGTCAACCTCGCGCTTCTCTGTGTTGGGGCTACTCATATCATAGCACACCTGCACTAATTGGTCTATATGTGTGCCTTTGCGCAAAACGAAATCCACTTCCTTGTCGTTGCGCGAACGATAATAAAACATGGTCTTATCGGGATCATACCCACGTCGCAACAATTCGACGAACACCTGGTTTTCAAGCAGTCGTCCCAAATTGTCACTCAAAGAGAATGCCTTGGCGGCAACAAAACCATTGTCAACCACATAAACTTTCCGCGGTGCCTTTTTCATCAACTTCAGCTTGTTGTTGTAACGCGGCAGATAATAGAATAGGTAAGGCTCGTGCAGATAGTCCATATACTTCTTGGTTGTGTTGACGCTGGAGAAGCCTAGTTCATCCGTTAGTTCACTGGCGCTCAAAGGATTGCAGAAATTGGAGACCAAATACAAGGCCAAGTCGTTTAAGTCCGTAACGTTTCGGACATTGTGGCGCTTTGCCACATCCTTCCACACGATGGAATCAAACAATGTATCAAGGTAAGTACGTGTCAGTTGTCGCGAGGCTACCACCTCCGGATAACCGCCATTCCTCATATAGTCGTCCATCAGTGCAGAGGCGTCTGCTTGTTGTTCAGGATTCAATATACGGAGGTCCAATTTATTCCAATCGAAAAACTCCTCAAGGCTGAACGGCAACATCTCAACCTTTAAGTACTTCCCTGTCAGCGCCGTAGCCATCTCGCTCGAAAGCATCTTGGCGTTGCTTCCCGTGATGACAAGATTTTTCCCTTGTCTGTATAGCTCACTAACCCATAAATCCCAAGCATCAAGATTCTGTACCTCGTCGAGAAGAAGATACTTGTAACCAGGATAGACATCATCCAGCATCCGCATGACCAGATTGGCATCCCATGCATTCAACAACTGCTGACTGTCAAAGTTCAAGTAGGCAAAATTCCTGTCCCGCAACATCAGCAGAGCCTGTGTAGATTTGCCGACACGCCGAGGTCCCGTTATCAATTTAATAAGATGACTGTCCAACAACATTTCAGTATCTTGGTTGATCCGCCGTGTCAGATAAGGACGCGACAACAGTTCATCACGCTCTTTTCTTTGATTCAAAATGATTGTCTTCATATTCTATTATTTTGCCGACAAAAATACCACTTTTTATTCAATTTTCAATTCCTATTGCACAAAAAATATGCTTTTTTATGCAGTACAATGTATTTATTGCATAAAATCAGGAACTTTGTAGAACAATTCGAACGATTTGCATTGTAGGACCTAAAACAACTGTTTTTCTGCCTTTTTGACACATTTTTTCCACCATTCACGGAAAAACCGTACCTTTGCACGAATTTTGTGCTCGACGCAAACCATTGAATTTTAAATCTTAAATTTTGAATTTTAAATCATTGGATAAATGGGATTTCTAAAGAAACTCTTTGGCGACAAGGCCTCACGCGACAACAAGGCCCTGCAGCCCATACTCGAAAAGACCCTCAAGGCTTACGAGCAAATCGAGAAGCTCGACATCGACAGCCTGAGACATAAAACCGTAGAATTCAAAGAATACATCAAGAACAAGACCGCTACCGAAGTGGCCGAAATCACCGAGCTGAAAGCCAAGGCCGAAGCCAACTTCGACATGGATCCCGACGAGAAAGAGAAGCTCTACACCCAAATCGACAAGCTTGAAAAACAAGAGCTTGACCATATCGAGGAGGCGTTGAACGATATCCTTCCCGAAGCGTTCTCCGTGGTGAAGGCCGCCGCCAAGTACTTCTGCGAGCACGAAACCGTGGAGGTGACTGCCACCGACCTCGACCGCGAGCTGGCCGCCAAATACGAGCACGTCTCCATCGAAGGCGACAAGGCCTACTACAAGAACAGTTGGATGGCCGGCGGTAACATGGTGACTTGGGATATGGTACACTACAACTGCCAGATCATCGGCGGTATCGTGCTGCACCAAGGCAAGATCGCTGAGATGGCCACTGGTGAAGGTAAGACCCTCGTGGCTACCCTACCCGTCTACCTGAATGCTTTGGCAGGCAAGGGCGTGCATGTGGTCACCGTGAACGACTACCTGGCCAAGCGTGACTCCGAGTGGATGGGCGCGATGTATGAGTTCCTCGGCCTCACCGTCGACTGTATCGACAAGCACGAGCCCAACTCGGCCGCCCGTCGCAGAGCCTATAACTGCGACATCACCTACGGTACCAACAACGAATTTGGCTTCGACTACCTGCGTGACAACATGACAGGTAATCCAGACGAGCTGGTGCAACGCAAGCACCACTATGCCATCGTTGACGAGGTCGACTCCGTGTTGATTGACGATGCCCGTACGCCTTTGATCATCAGTGGTCCCACACCGCGCGGCGACCAACAGGAGTTCGACGAGCTGAAACCCGATGTCGTAAAGCTGTATGAAGCCCAGAAGCGTTATGTGACTTCTATTTTGGCTGAGGCCAAGAAGATCCTCACCGACCCCAACGCCACCGAAGACGAGAAGAAGCACGGCGCCGACCAACTCTTCCGCGCCTTCCGTGGTCTGCCTAAGAACAACGCCCTCATCAAGTTCCTCAGCGAGGAAGGCATGAAGAGCTTGTTGCAGAAGACCGAAGGCTTCTATATGCAGAACCGTAATGAGAACATGCACATCATCGATGATGAGTTGTATTTCGTCATCGACGAAAAACTGAATACCGTTGTCCTTACCGATAAGGGCAGCGAGCAACTTGCCCAAGCCTATAACGATCCGTCGTTCTTTATCATTCCCGATGTGGGCAGTGAGGTTGCCGAGTTGGAGCACTCCGACCTCAGCAACGACGAAAAAGTGTTGCGTAAGGCTGAGCTGATGCGTAACTTCGCCGAAAAATCGGAGCGCCTGCACACTGTTCAACAACTGCTGAAGGCTTACACCTTGTTTGAAAAGGATGTCGACTACGTCATTATCGATAACAAGGTGAAGATTGTGGACGAGCAAACGGGCCGTATCATGGAAGGCCGCCGTTGGAGCGACGGTCTGCACCAAGCCGTGGAGGCCAAGGAAAACGTGAAGGTGGAAGCCGCCACGCAGACCTATGCCACCATTACCTTGCAGAACTATTTCCGTATGTACCACAAACTGGCTGGTATGACCGGTACCGCTGAGACGGAAGCCGGTGAGTTCTGGGATATCTACAAACTCGACGTGGTCGTCATCCCGACCAACCGTCCCATCGCCCGTATCGACCAGGATGACATGCTTTACAAGACGAAGCGTGAGAAGTACAACGCCATCATCGAAGAGATTCAAAGATTGGTCAGTGAAGGACGTCCCGTGTTGGTGGGTACCACCTCGGTGGAAGTCTCCGAGTTGCTCAGCCGCATGCTGACGCGTAAGAACATCCCACACAACGTGTTGAACGCCAAGTTGCACTTCAAGGAAGCCCAAATCGTCAAGGAAGCCGGTCAAGCAGGCACCGTGACCATCGCCACCAATATGGCAGGTCGTGGTACCGACATCAAGCTAGGACCTGGCGTGAAGGAAGCAGGCGGTCTGGCCATCATCGGCACCGAGCGTCATGAATCTCGCCGTGTCGACCGTCAGTTGCGTGGTCGTTCCGGCCGTCAAGGTGACCCAGGTAGCTCTCAGTTCTACATCTCCTTGGAAGACAACCTGATGCGTCTGTTCGGATCTGAACGTATGGCCACCATGATGGACCGTATAGGTATTCAAGAAGGCGAGGTCATTCAGCACTCGATGATGACCAAACAGATTGAGAAAGCACAAAAGAAGGTCGAAGAGAACCACTTCGGTGTACGTAAGCACTTGTTGGAATACGATGACGTAATGAACGCACAACGTGAGGTCATCTACAAGAAACGCCGTCATGCCCTGTTTGGAGAGCGTCTCTCCATCGACCTCAACAACATGATGTACGACTTCGGCGAGAAGCTCATCGAGGAATTCCAAGATGCCAAAGACTACGAAGGCCTCAAGATGGAGTTGCTTTCGAGTATGGGTATCGAGCCACCTTTCAGCGAAGAAGAGTTTGACAGAAGCAAGACCAAAGAGTTGGCCGAAAAGCTCTTCGATGCCGCATTGGAGCATTATAAGGAGAAGGCCCGTATCATCGGTGAAAAGACGTTGCCCGTCATCAAGAACGTGTACGAGAACCAAACCCACTTCGAGAACATCGCCATCCCGATTACCGATGGCAAGCGTGGCATGAACGTCATTGTCAACTTGAAAAAAGCCGTGGAAAACGGTGCCCGCGAGGTGAACCTCTGCATCGAGAAGAGCATCACCCTCGGCCTCATCGACAATGCCTGGAAGGAACACCTCCGTGAACTCGACGACCTGAAGGAATCGGTACAGAACGCCTCATACGAGCAGAAAGACCCGCTAGTCATCTACAAGTTGGAGTCGTTCAACCTGTTCAAGGCCATGTTGGAGAAAATCAATGAAGACGTCATCTCCTTCCTGATGCGTGCCGACATCCCGACACAAGATCCGAACACCGTGCGCGAGTCGCGTCCGCAAGGCATCGACAAATCGAAGATCCGCGAGCAGCGTCAAGACTTGCTGGCGCAGTCGCACAGCGACACCCAGCAGAAGCAAATCACGCAACCCATCCATGTGGAGAAGAAAGTGGGGCGCAACGACCCCTGCCCCTGTGGTAGCGGCAAGAAGTACAAGAACTGCCACGGACGAATGGAAGCGGTGGAGTAATCACCCTTTAATCAAAAACGAGCGGAATCAAATTTTGGTTCCGCTCGTTTTTGATTTATAGACAACATTTAAATAAATCTCATCAATAGTAATAATATCCATGACCATGGCAAGTGGGACATACACCTCCTCCGTGACACTTTTCACAATCGCCCATCGTACCAGTATAACGATTCCTATATTCACCTCTACCTGCACACCATGTGCATTTGCCACTTCCTTTACAATCAACACAATCCATCTTTCTGGAAACTGGATCAGGCATCGGCTGATTAATAATTGTTTGATTATTAATTTGTTGCCAATAATTGGGATCGGTTTCTGGATCACCGACATTGTATGACAACTGATTTAAGTGTCCTCCTGTTCCACCACAATATGTACATCTTCCTCTACCAAAACATTGACTACAGCTTCCTGTCATGAACCATCCTGTTCCTTTACACATAAAACATTTACTAGTACCTTTGCAAAACCCACATATGCCACGTTGATAATAACTCATCTCAGGTGTCTTTTTCCATTCTTCCAACAAAACTCTCCCATCAGCATCAACAACCTTAACACAATAAAGTATTTTTCTTCCCCAATCTAGATTATTTCCTATCGCAGCCGTTATTTCAGAATACGGCAAAAACATTTGTATGTTAGTAAATAATGTATTGTCATAGATAGCACAATGTTTTGAAGAAACTGCTAAATGGTTATTATACTTATAGTTTCCTTCAGTACGATTAAAATAATATGTATTAGTTCCTCTATCATAATCATAATATGCCAACTCAACGATACACCAAACATCTTTTCCTTTGTCGTTATCTACTTGGAAGTCCAAATGAAATGTCATGCCTTGTTCTTTTTGATGGTCAACATGACAGTTCTTTAATGTCGCTGTAGGGCCAATGCTACCTGTATTCTCAAAACTAAGGAAATCACTCCACCCGATATACTGGCCCAATGTTTCATCCCATGCTCCAAGGCGAGTGTAGTAGGTGTTTTTACCAGGTTTTGGGTTCAACTGGTCATTGTATATGCCTATCCACCCATTCTGGAAATTGGTAGTTTCCCAAGAACAATGCAAATTATTACTTTGTGATATCATTTTGTTGCCATCAGCATAGTAATGGGTCACTCCTTGTGGAATATCCACCCACATATAAAGACGTACATCATGTCCTTGACAACCCGTCACAGTCACACTGTAATGGAATTGAAGCATATTCCTTCCACTATTGTCAGGAGCATTATGCTCCAAACGCAGGTCTGAAAATGTCACGGATTGTGCAAACACACTATTCCAACTAGATAAGACAAAAAACACAAGCAACAAATATAACTTACCAAATTTCATTCTTTAATATTCGGCTTTCCGTTCCAAAAGCGCAGGAGAATCCTTAGTTCCCCTATTAATTACAGCAAAATAGAAGCGTGGAACTGTATGCTTCACGAATTTCAAAGGTTCTCGACTTACAAGACAAGCATAACGCTTCTATATGACAGACTTGGCACACCAAATCCATCGCAAAAATAGGGAAAAGGAATGAAACGAAAGGGCAAAATGATGGATTTTTCTGTATTTTGACAAGATAAACTCCCAAAGAAAAAGCATATTTATAAACAATTTAATTTTCAATGAATTACAAAACAAAAATTGCGTTTTCCTATAAAAATCATCCTCAAAAAACTGCGTTTTCCTATAAATTTGGGGTGAAAAAAACTGCGTTTTCCGATGAAAATCTCTCACATTCCAACTGTAACGCGAGAAAACATTCTCTTTCTTCCCATAAAACCTGTATCTTTGTAGCCTCAAATCACAAGATCTTGAAATCTTGAAATACGAAGTATTCAACGAAGTTAAATTATAAATCCCAACGATATGAAATACAACAGAGTATTATTGAAACTTAGCGGCGAGGCCCTGATGGGCAGCCAGCAATACGGCATCGACCCACAACGGCTGAATGAATATGCCGACGAAATCATCGAAGCCGCGAAAGCGGGTGTGCAAATCGGCATCGTCATCGGCGGCGGCAACATCTACCGAGGCCTGCAAGGTGCCTCGAAGGGCATGGACCGCATCCAAGGCGACTATATGGGCATGCTCGCCACCGTCATCAACTCGATGGCCATGCAATCGACCCTGCAAGGCAAGGGACAGAAAGCCACTTTGCTCGCTGGCCTTTACATCGACCGCATTGCCGACACGATGAGCAGTGCCAAGGCTATCCGCTTGCTTGAGGAAGGCCACATCGTGGTGATGGGAGCCGGCACAGGCAACCCCTTCTTCACCACCGACACTGGCTCTGCCCTCCGCGCCGTCGAAATCAAGGCTGACATCATCCTGAAAGGCACCCGCGTGGACGGCATCTACACCGCCGACCCCGAGAAAGACCCGACGGCCACCAAGTTCGAGCACATTACCTACGACGAGGCCTACCAGCGTAATTTGAAGGTGATGGACATGACCGCCTTCACCATGTGCAAGGAGAACGACATGCCGATGTACGTTTTCGACATGAACACGCGCGGCAACTTGATGAAGGTGTTACGTGGTGAGAATATTGGAACCTTGGTGACCAAATAATTGTAGAGACGCAAAATTTTGCGTCTCTACCAAACAAAAAGATGAAAAACCGAAAACACCATCTACGGAAGACGCACAACAAGCCAAGCAAAAAGCTTGACCTCATCCTCTTGGCTGTCATCCTCGTGGTGGCAGCCATTTTGAGGCTATGGAAACTTGGCCAAGTGCCCTTTATGCACGATGAGTTCAGTGCCTTGCTGCGCACCCGCTTCGATAATTTCCACGACTTCATCCAACAAGGCGTCATGCCCGACAGCCATCCCATCGGAGTGCAGCTGTTCCTTTGGGGTTGGGTGAAACTCTTCGGCATGAACGAGTTTTGGGTTAAGCTACCTTTCGCGCTGATGGGTGTCGGTTCCGTATACCTTATTTATTTAATAGGTAGACAGTGGTTCAACCGCAAGGTAGGCTTGTTTTCGGCGGCCTTCTTCGCCGTCAGCCAGTTTACTATATTTTATTCTCAATTGGCGCGGCCTTATTCAGTGGGATTGTTTTTTGTCCTGCTGATGGCGTGGTTTTGGTATAAGGTCGTTTTCGAGACGAAAACGCCGACAACAAAGACCTACATCGGCTTCGCCTTATCGGCATGGGCTTGCTCATTGATGCAGTATTTCTCCATCGCGCAAGCGGGTCTGGTATTCCTCACCGGTTTGTTCTTCCTACCCAAAGAACGGCGCAAGGCTTATTGGCTCAGCGGAATAGCAGCCGTGGTTTTGTTCGCCCCTACCCTGCCCATCTTCTACCAGCAGCTCTTCGTGAGTGGCAGCATCGGCGGTTGGCTGAGTGCACCCAAGAATTCTTTCCTCCTCGACTTCATCCAATACACGATGAACTACTCGCAGCTGTTCATGTTTGCCACGGGTATCATCATCCTTCTGCCGCTCATCCTCGGCAAACGCGACAAGAGCAAGAATCCCTTGCGTTGGGCAGGCCTCGCCTGGTTCGTCATCATCTTCGCCATCGCCTTCGCTTACTCTTTGTTCCGCGAGCCGATTTTGCAGCACAGCACGCTGATTTTCAGTTTCCCGTTTGTCATCATCGTGGCCTTCTCGTTATTCAAGAGCCGTACGCTGTCGGCCTGGCAGACGGCCTTGGTGGTGGCCGTCATACTCTTTGTCGGCATCACTTCTCTAGTCCTGACACGCAGACATTACGACCTGATGTATCACCAAGGCTTTGACCAGATTGCCGTCGAGATGCAATCCGACCATGAGCAATATGGCGACCGCATACAGTTTGCCACTCGCACCGAGATTGGCGAGGCTGCCGAGTTCTATCAAGCGAAGACCGATGTCGAGAACCGCATCGTCTTCAACCGTATCTACAACGAAGAGGGTGATTTAGTACGCGAAGCCGAGTTGGGTGATTTCAACCGTTGGCTCAGCGAACACCACGAAACCCCAATGCTTGGTTTCGGTTGGACCGATTACATCAACCCCATCTGGGAAGTCACGGCGGTGGGTAACTATCCCTACCTCATCGAAAAGAAAGACTGGTTTACTTCGCGCTACCTCACATTGAGCAAGACCCCTGACGAAGGCGCACAATACCTGCTCAATGAGTTGAGCACCGATTCCTGCCGCTATGTTGAAGGTCAGGAATGGGGACAAGCCTGTTCGTTCTCGTGCGACTCACTGCCAAAGGATGTTGAGGCTTTGGGCATCGTCGTCCACTTCCACAACGAGATCGAAGCCAACCAATGCGTTGCCGTCATCGAGGTTCACGATGCGGCGACCGACTCCCTCCTTTTATGGCACAGCTCATTGCCTGAGGATGGGCATTTCCTGCCTGGCGACCATGCCGTGGCCGACGCCATCCTCTTCAGTGACGACTTCACGCCCGAAGGCAAGACCGTCAAGGCCTACCTCTGGAACCAAGGCAAGAAGCCTCTCGTTGTGACCAAGTTGAGCTATTTTTACACAAAGAAGAGCCCTGTCTTGACGGGATTGTATGAGCCGTTAAACTAAGGAAAATCTTTTTGGAACAATTTTTGCACTTTTTCTTTTCGTAACTTTTAATAAAACAGTTATGAAAAAGACAATTTTGGCTCTTGCCGTCCTGCTTATGGCCATTACGGCATTTGCACAAGACAACAATGAAAAGCCGTTCCGCTCTCCGAGCGGATATCAAGGTTTTTTCGAAACAGGCTCAGCTTATGGTTTGGCTTATAACTTAAGTTTGGTGAATTCCCAGTTATCCACCACTCACGGGTATCAGTTCACCGACAAATTTTTTGGCGGTATAGGCGCAGGGGTGAACGTCAGTCTCAACCACCCTACGGTCATCCCGTTTTACGGAGCGTTCCACTACATCTTCACTACTAATAAGGTGAGTCCTGTGGTAAGAGCCAGGGGCGGAGCCTACTTTGTCCCGAACTCCCGCGTGAATTTGACCCCGCAAATGACCTCGAAAGACAACGGCTTCGGCGCATACGGCGACATAGGTTTTGGCGTACGTTTTGCCACCAATAGCAGCATAGCCTTCAACCTGATGGCGGTAGCCACCTATTACAGCGATATAACCGTCACCCATTATCAGATAAATCTGATGGGAATGGGAGCATCGGGTTACTACTACGACACCCGAGAAAACATCTCCAACATCTCTTTAGTTTTCAGCCTTGAATGGTAAAGGACAAAAAAATAACGCAGAATAATATCCGAAAACGAAAAAAAAACTATTTTTGCCTTCAAATTTTGAAAAACTATGACTGAAGATTCTCAATTTGTATTAGAAGAGGCCACTGAAAGCATGGACAACACCATCAAGCACTTGGAGCATGAATTTCAGGGCATCAGGGCAGGAAAAGCCAGTCCAGCCATGCTGAACGGCGTTATGGTTGAATACTACGGCACGACGGTGCCCATCGAGCAGACCGCCAACATCGGCTGCACCGATGCCCGTATGATTGTGGTGCAACCCTTCGACAAGAGCGCCCTCGGCAACATTGCCAAGGCCATCTTGAACGCCAACTTGGGCTTCAACCCCATCAACAATGGTGAAATCCTCCGCATTAGCGTGCCCGCTTTGACCGAGGAACGCCGTAAAGAGCTGGTGAAGCGCACCAAGAACGCCGCCGAGGAAGCCAAAGTCGGCATCCGTGGCATCCGCCGCAATGCCAACGACGAAGCCAAGAAACTGGAGAAAGACACCATCTCAGAAGACGAGTCGAAGCTCCTGCAAGAAGAAATCCAGAAACTCACCGACAAATACATCAAGAAGATCGACGACCTCACGGAGCTGAAGTCAAAAGACATCTTGACGGTGTAATCACGATTAAAACAATGAAACGATTTGTAGAGACGTAGCGCGCTACGTCTCTACATTTGTTTTATAACACATTTTCTATTGCCATTTCAAACAGCCTTCCCAACGATATGCCGAAGCATTGCGCCTGTTTAGGGATGATGCTAGCCTCCGACATGCCCGGGACGATGTTGGCCTCGATGAAGAACACACCTTCGTCGCTGACAATGTAATCCATACGGACAAAGCCTTTGCATTCCAGTTTCTCATACAACATCGCCGTCGTCCCTTTGATTTCAGTCTCAATGGCCTCATCCACTTGGGCGGGTGTTATCTCGTCACACTTTCCAGCTGTGTATTTAGCCTCATAGTCGAAGAATTCGTTCTTGCTGCAAATCTCGGTCAAGGGGAAGACCATCATCTTGCCTTTATATTCCATGGCGCCGCAGCCGAACTCGCGACCGTCGACAAACTTCTCGCACATCACCTGTCGGCCAGCTGCCCTCGCGGTATAAATGGCAGGCGCAAGCTCTTCCGCTGTCTTCACCTTGGTCACACCCACGCTGGAGCCGTTGCAGGTCGGCTTGACGAACAAAGGCAGACCCAACTGCTTGATGATTTCGTCGACATCATATTTCTCCCCCTCGTTAATCAGCACAGATGGCGCCACCCTGGCACCATAGGATGCCACCAAGCGCTTGCAAAAGTCCTTGTGGAAGGTAAGGGCGCAAGTTGTCAAAGGAGAAGAAGTGCAAGGAATACCCAACAACTCCAAATAGCCCGACAATGGCCCGTTTTCGCCCGGTTCGCCGTGAACCGCGTTGAAAGCCACATCAAATTTCGTTCTGTGTCCGCCCACTGAAATGGAAAAATCATTCTTGTCAACGTCCACACGGGTACCATCTTTCAAGAGTCCATACCATCCTTTTTTCGACACTACGATTATCTTCGAATTATACAGTTCCGGATTCAAGTTCTGCTTCACTACCCGAGCACTTTTGACGGAAATTTCAAACTCACCTGAATCTCCGCCACAAATAATTGCCACGTTTTTCATATTTTTTGTAATTTTGTCGTCCCGTATCAAGTACGGGATGAAGGTTAATTATGTGAGCAATAAAACTGCTCAAAATTGAGTTGTAAAAAACACGGCTAAAATAGGAAAAATATGGGACGCTTTCACTTCCTAAAGGAAAAGAAATTTTATCTCAACTTGCTCCTCATAGTGATACTATGTGGCGTTTTGTTATGGTTAACATTCAGGTCGTTAGACAGATACACTCGTCACGGCAAGGTATACATCATGCCTGATTTTGTGGGTCAAGACTTCCAACAGGTGAAGCACGAGCACCACAAGGACTTCAATTTCATCCTCATCGACAGCGTCTATCCCAAGGGACAGCAGCCTGGAAGCATCTACCAGCAAGACCCGTTGCCTGGCTCAAAGATCAAGAAAGGCAGAAATGTGTACGCCATCATCGTGGCTGTGACCCCTGAAAAGACCGTGATGCCCAACTTGAAAGGCATCTCGTTGCGCGAAGCCATTGGCCGCCTTGAATCGAGCGGATTGGATGTCGACCATCTGGAATACGTGAGTTATTCCTACAAAAACAACGTTGTCGAACAATACTATCAAGGGGAACCCATCGAGAAAGGCACCGAATTGGTGAAAGGCAGCAAAATCACGTTGCACGTGGGCCTTGGCGATGACAAATCCAACGTAAAAGTGCCTAACCTCATCGGAAAATCCGCCGAAGAGACAAAACGTCTGCTCAACTTGGCTGGCCTCAATCTGGGCTTGGAAGAAAGGGAAGATAACGACAGCATTCAGTATATGTGCGTCAGAAGGATGAGCCCTGGTCCTAGCTCAAATGCCGTAAAACCAGGTACTTACGTAGATGTTTGGTACCATTCAAGCCGCACTCTGGACTTCAAGAAAGAGATGAAAGAGCTGCTGCACGAAGACTCTTTAGCCAATGTGCCACAGCCTGCAATTATAATAGATACGATTACAGAAACCATAGAGACCACCGACTATGAAGAGGAAGATGAATTTGAAGATGAGTTTTAAGGCGCTTGCCTTGATGATGGCCGTTGGCCTCATAGGAAGCCCAGCCATCGCCCAAGAGATATTGACTCCATTCGGCAATGCGACCAAAGCCCCTGTCAAAAAAAGGGTCGCCGAAGCGCGTTTCCTACCTTTCTTCGATGACTTCAGCCAATCCAATACCTATCCTGACTCAACGAAGTGGACCGACAACAACGTATTGATGAATGCCGGCTTCCCCGTTTGTCCTCCTAACCGCAAAGGGGCCACCTTCGATGTCCTCGATGCCAACGGCAATGTATATAGCTATGCCATCAGTAATGCCTTTGTGGCCGAATACCTCACCTCGGTGCGTATCCGCCTCGACTCCATTATGGAACCTGAGCCACGCGCCCTCACCCCTGCCGATTCGGTATATCTGAGCTTCTATTATCAGCCCCAAGGCAACGGTAATGCGCCTGAGGAGCAAGACTCGCTAGTGCTGCAATTCGGGACGACCACTGAACGACAAGAATTCCTGTTCCTTGATTATCAAAACTATGACATAGCCGACATCTTCGCCGAGATGCAAGTCGACACGCTGTTTCCCGGTGACACCATTTGGGCTTCCACAGGTTGCCAACCTGGCCTTTTCACTCTTGTCACCGACACGCTGACCACAATAACGCAAGGCAGCATTGCCGTACCCTGCGACTCAGTCTTTACCACCGTGGCCGACACCACTTGGTACCATATCTGGAGCGTGCCTGGGCAGACTTTGGAAGACTTCTTGGCTGAGAACGACGGACAGTATTTCAAACAGGTGATGATTCCTATCCGCGACTTGAAATATTTCCGTGATGACTTCTATTTCCGCTTCTACAACTACGCCAGCATCGTCGGCAATTCATTGCCCAGCAACCGCAGCAACGAGGACAACTGGAACATCGACTTCGTGTACCTAAACATCAACCGCACGGCCGACGACACCGACTATCCTATGATATGCTTCTCGGGACAACAGCCCTCGTTCTTCAACCGCTACCAATCCATCCCCTACCGTCAATATCGCATCAACCCCTACACCCTGACGCGTGAGTATTTGGAAATTGACGTGGCCAACCTTGACGGCATTGACCACGAGGCCAACTATTACTATACCGTGCAACAAATCGGTGGAGGACAGCACTATACACGCGTTGTGAGACCCACCACCATACCCCCGTATAAAACCAATGGTTTTCTGGAATGCTCCGATGAGTACGAGTCACCCGCTTGCCCAAACGTCGGCGAACTCTTTGCCATCAGTATGGATTATGATTCAGTCTCATACCAAATCTGCCATTATCTGTACGACTCCACCGCCAATCCTCCTTTGGTCGATTCGATGGTCTACCGTATGGGTATGTACAACTACTACGCCTATGATGACGGCATTCCAGAGTTGGGCTTCGGCGTACGTCCTGCCGGTGGTCGCTTTGCCGTGCGTTTCGACGTCGCCGACTTCGACACCATCCAAGGTGTGCAGCTGCTGTTCAACCACACGCTCAACGATGCCAACAACAAGTATTTCGACATCGTGGTTTGGAAAGACGCCAATGGCAAGCCCGGCGAGGAATTGTATCGCCTCGAAAACCAACGCCCGCAATGGCAGGATCAAATCTATCGTTTCAGCTACTACAAATTCAACAAGACCGTAGCTCTTGCCGGTGCCTTTTATATCGGCATCGAGCAGCGCAGCGACGACCTTATCAACATCGGCTTCGACACCTCCATAGACAATATTGAATACAACTTCATCAATACCAACGGATCGTGGCAGCAAAGCAGCAAACACGGCTCGCTGATGATCAGGCCAGTGGTCGGTGCATCTTATTATATTGGTGTTCAAGAACAGAGCGAAAACACTTTGCAACTCTATCCGAATCCAGTCAACGACTTGCTTCATATTGAAGGTCCCATCGAAAACGGCCAAGTGAGCATCTACGACCTTACGGGAAGGAAAGTGCATACTGGTGAATATCAGACCATAATCCCTGTCGACCATCTCACCGATGGGATATATCTCCTCAGCGTCACCACGAACGAAGGCCAAGTTTTGAACCAAAAATTCATCATTCGCAAATGAACGACGACCTCAACGAATGCATAGACAAGCTGGCTTCAGAAAGCATAGATCCCATGCCACTCAACACCCCGCGCGGGGATGACATGCTTTCTGAAATAGAAGAAGGCAACGAACTATATGAACATATCCGTATGGTGGTCGACCCTGGCCAACAGCCCGAGCGCATCGACACCTTCTTGACCAACCACCTTTCTAACATCTCGCGCAACCGCGTGCAGAATGCCGCCAAGGCAGGCAACATCTTGGTGAACGAAAAGGCTGTCAAGCAAAATTATAAGGTGAAACCCAACGACGTGATTTCCATCGTGTTCACCTATCCGCCTCGTGAGACCGACATCAAGCCTGAGCCTATCCCGTTGAATATCGTTTACGAAGATGATGATGTCATCGTCATCAACAAGCAAGCGGGCTTAGTGGTGCATCCCGGCCACGGCAACTTCGACGGTACTTTGCTGCACGGTTTGGCCTATTACTTCGAGCAGACCCACCAAAACATCGAAAACCGCTTTGGTTACCTGGTCCACCGTATCGACAAGGACACCACGGGATTGATGATTGTGGCCAAAAACGAAGCCGCACAGGCTGTCCTGGCACACCAGTTCTTCGAGCACACCATCCACCGTCGCTACTATGCTTTGGTTTGGGGTGACTTCACCGAGGATGAAGGCGTCATTGAAGGCAACATCGGGCGCAGCTACAACGACCGTCGCAAGATGACCGTCTATCCCGACGGCGACCACGGCAAAGATGCCGTCACACACTGGAAAGTGTTGGAACGCTTCGGTTATGTGACCCTTAACGAATATCGTTTAGAGACGGGTCGCACGCACCAGATTCGTGTCCACTCGCAATACATCGGCCACCCCTTATTCAACGACACGATGTATGGCGGCGATGTCATCCTGAAAGGCACAACTTTCTCGAAATACAAGCAGTTCATCGACAACTGCTTCAAGATTATGCCACGCCACGCCTTGCACGCCAAGGAATTAGGCTTCGTACATCCCACCACGGGCAAGCAAATGATGTTCACCTCCGAACTGCCCGATGATATGAAGCAGGTGCTCGACAAGTGGAGGGTTTATCTGAAAGCCAGGAATCTATTAGAAGAATGAATTACGTAAATGAGTAAATTCAGTTTACATAAAAGACACAAGACTACAAGACTACAAGACCATCTGACAATGACTTGTGACAATGACTATGACCGCTCCAACGGAAGTGAAAGCAGTCATAGTCATAGTCACTGGTCATAGTCGAAAAAACGAAGTCCCGAAGTCAAGAACAACATAATTTAATTATGAACAGTTACTTAACAACAAAATTCTAAAAGAAATGAAAAAAGCACTCCTTTTGGCCGTGGCGCTTATCGCCGGTCTCATCTCTACCACTCAAGCACAAATCCTTTATCGTATCTCCGGCAAAGGGCTTGAATCGCCCAGCTATATTGTCGGGACCTACCATTTGGCACCCTCTTCGTTTGCCGACAGCATTCCAGGTATGGGCAAGGCCATAGCGGAGACCAACCAAGTTTGCGGTGAACTCGATATGATGGATGCTTTCAAACCCGAGAATGCCACCCGTCTGCTAAAGGCACAGATGTTGCCGGAAGGGGTTACCTTGTCCTCCTTGTTCACTGCTGAACAGCTGGAACGACTGAATGCGCTACTTCTTGAAGTGATGGGCTCCAATCTAGAGGATGAGGCTTTTGCAGCACAAATGGAGAAAATGACTCCTGTCGCCCTCTCCACCACCCTTACTTTAACCGCCTATATGAAAGAAATGCCTTCGTTCAACCCTATGGAATTGATTGACAATTATTTCCAGACCCTTGCCTTGCAGAGTGGCAAGTCCGTCAAGGGGTTTGAAACCGTTGATTTCCAAATGGGAATCCTCTTTGACGCCCCACTGGAAAAGCAGGCGAACGACTTAATGTGCACGGTTGACAACTTTGAAGAAGCCAATAGAATAGCCAAGCTCATCATTACCGCCTACTTCACGCAAAACCTGCAGCAAATTGAGGAAGTATTGGAAGAAGAATCAGAAATGAATTGTGGCACATCAGAAGAGGATGAAGAAAAACTCATCTACAACCGCAACCGCAACTGGGTTGAACTGATGCCAGCTATGATGGCTGAACAACCGACCCTTTTCGCCGTGGGTGCCGCCCATCTCTGCGGCGAACAAGGGGTGTTGAAGTTGCTTGAAAAAGCGGGTTATACTGTTGAAGGAGTGACAAAATAAGGCATTATGCCTTTTTCTGCTTTTCCGCCAAGGCCTTGTCCAGATCGAGCAGGAAATTGCGGGTCTTGTCCAAAGTTTCCAGCATAATGATGCGTTCCTCGTAGTCGCTGAAGCGTTCCTTGAGGGCTTGCTTGGCGCCTGCCAAGGTGTAGCCTTTCACTTTGAGCAACTGGTAGATGACATGGACATAGCGCACATCGCGCTCGGTGAAGAGACGGTTGCCTTTCTTGTTCTTGCGCGGACGCAGCACATCAAACTCCTTCTCCCAGTAACGGATCATGGAGGTGTTGACATTGAACATGGCGGCCACTTCGCCGATGCTGTAGTAGTATTTGCCGGTGGTATTATCTTCCATGATTTCAAGATTTCAAGATTTCAAAATTTCAAAATTTCAAGATTTCAAGATTCGGGATTGCTTCGTTCCTCGCAAATCGAACATTCGACGTAGTCAATGACGCATGCTCAACTGAACAACTCCTAACTAATAACTCCTAACTGAAATCAGTCCATTGTTTGTGTGGGTAAGGTTGACTGTTCCAGAATTAGATCGTACTCATCCGGCGTAAGGTCTTGGTAGAAGAAATTGATAGGGTCGATTTGCTCATCATTCTTCAGCACCTCATAATGCAGATGCACACCCGTAGCCTTGCCGGTGGCACCAATATAACCTATAAGTTGCCCCCTTTTCACTTTCTGGCCTTTGCGCACAGCCGGTTTCAGCAAATGAGCGTAACGGGTCTTATATCCATAGCCGTGATCGAGAATCACCACATTGCCATAGCCCCAATCGTTGCGCTCCACATCAAACACCACACCGTCGCCCGTTGCGTAAGCCTCCGTGCCTAAAGCTGCCGTAAAGTCCATACCACTATGGAATTTCTCAATCTTGTAAATCGGGTCGGGACGGTAGCCGAAATAAGAAGAAATATACTTGACTTCAGTCTCTTTCAGGGGAAAAATGGCGGGAATGTGGGCCAACATGTCCGCCTTGTTGCGTGCCATCACAAACAGGGAATCGTACGAAACCGACTGGTTATACAGCTGGCTCGCAATGACATCCAGCTTTCGGGCCGCGCTCACCACCAAATCCGAGTTCATGTAACCGTAGAAGTCGGCATAGCGATCGGCATCCGAGAAACCCGAACGGCGCACTTGGCTTGGAATCGGGTCCGCCTCAAACATCACGCGGTAGAGGTTGTTGTCGCGCTGTTCCATGTCGGTCATCAAGACCTCAAGGTCGTCCAAACGGTCGTTCAGAATCTCGTATTTCAGCTTCATATATTCCAACTCGCGTGCTTGGGCTTTTTCTTTAGGCGACTTGATGAAAGTGAACAGCAAGACGGCAAACAGAAAAGCGATGCCTAACACAGAAAGCGAAATCAACAGGATGCGCAGGAAAGTCCTCGACTTGGAAGTCTCAAGCACCTCGAAATCCTGGGTTAATTGATTGAATATGTAATGCTTCTGTTTTGCCATCTCCCTACTGGCTTGGGCCATAAATAACGCCCAAAATTGTGATTCATGATGCAAAAATAGAATAATTAGCGTAAATTTGCACGTTTTTTTGAATCACTTTTTGAAGTAAAATCACATAACTCACTATAAATGAACGCTTACGAAATCAGAAATAGTTTTTTGGACTTCTTCCGCTCCAAGGAACACACTATCGTGCCCTCGGCACCTATCGTCGTTAAGAACGACCCAACCCTGATGTTCACCAACGCTGGCATGAACCAGTTTAAGGATATCTTCCTAGGCAACCAGCCTGCCAAGTGGAAACGTGCCGCCGACTCGCAAAAATGCCTTCGCGTGTCGGGCAAGCACAACGACCTTGAGGAAGTGGGCCACGACACCTACCACCACACCATGTTCGAGATGCTCGGCAACTGGTCGTTTGGCGACTACTTCAAGAAAGAAGCCATCGCCTATGGTTGGGAATACCTCACCGAGGTGGTGAAAATCGACAAGGACAGACTCTATGTCACCGTCTTTGGCGGCGACGAGAAGGATGGCCAACCTGCCGACATGGAAGCCTATGGCTATTGGAAAGAACACGTCAGCGAAGACCGTATCATCTACGGCAACAAGAAGGACAACTTCTGGGAGATGGGCGAGACGGGTCCCTGCGGCCCTTGCTCCGAAATCCACATCGACCTGCGTGATGATGAAGCCAGAAAACAGATTCCCGGCCGCGACCTTGTCAACAAGGACGACCCGCAGGTGATTGAGATTTGGAACCTCGTGTTCATGCAGTACAACCGCATGGCCAACGGACAGCTGGTGGAACTTCCCGCCAAGCATGTCGACACGGGCATGGGCTTCGAGCGTCTGGTGCGTGTGCTGCAAGGCAAGACCTCGAACTACGACACCGACGTGTTCCAACCCATCATCCAAGCCATCGCCAAGATGTCGGGCATCGCATACGGCAAGGCCGAGAAGACCGACGTGGCCATGCGCGTCATCGCTGACCACCTTCGTGCCGTGAGCTTCGCCATCGCCGACGGGCAGCTGCCATCGAACAACGGTGCAGGTTATGTCATCCGCCGCGTGTTGCGTCGTGCCGTGCGCTATGGTTTCACCTTCCTTGGCTTCGAGGAGCCGTTTGTGTGCCAGCTCCTGCCCATCCTGGTGCAGCAGATGGAGCACAACTATCCTGAAATCAAGTCGCAGCAAGAGCTGGTCGGCAAGGTCATCCGCGAGGAGGAAGCCTCGTTCCTGCGCACCTTGGCACAAGGCATCAAGCGCTTTGAGGGTTATGTGGAGCAACATCCCCAGCAAGACATCGACGGCAACTTCGCCTTCGAGCTGTTCGACACCTTCGGCTTCCCCATCGACCTCACCCAGCTGATGGCCGCCGAGAAAGGCATCAACGTCGACATGGAAGGCTTCAAGGCCAACCTCGAAGAGCAGAAGAACCGCTCACGCAAGGCCGCCGAAAAAGCCAATGGCGACTGGGTGGTGGTGAACGAGAGCGAGCAACCCACCGAGTTTGTCGGCTACACCGACATGAGCTGCGAGAGCCATATCCTGCGTTTCCGCGAGGTGGTCGCCAAGAAAAAGACCCACTTCGAGATCGTCCTCGACAAGACCCCGTTCTACGCTGAAATGGGCGGTGAAGTGGGCGACACCGGCACCTTGACCTCCGAAAACGAAACCATCAAGATATTGAACACGGTGAAGGAGAACAACCTCGTCATCCACATCACCGAGCAGCTGCCGCAAAATCCTGAGACAGCTTTCACCGCCGCCGTCGACGTGGAGCGCCGTCAGCGCATCGCCAACAACCACAGCGCGACCCACCTGATGCACGCCGCACTGAGACAAGTCCTTGGAACACATGTGGAACAAAAGGGTTCGTTGGTTGACGACCAGCGTCTGCGTTTCGACTTCAGCCACTTCGCCAAGATGACGCCTGAAGAGATCCGTCAAGTAGAAAAGATTGTCAACCAGAAGATCCGTGAGAACATCCCGAATGTGACCTACGCTGAAATCCCGATTGACGAGGCCAAGGCCATGGGTGCCACGGCATTGTTTGGCGAGAAATACGGCGACAAAGTGCGCGTGGTGGTCTTCGACAAGGACTATTCCATGGAGCTCTGCGGTGGCTGTCACACCAGTGCCACGGGCAACATCGGCATGTTCAAGATTGTCAGTGAAGGCGCCATCGCTGCTGGCATCCGTCGTATCGAGGCCATCACAGGCGAGGCCGTGGAGCAATACCTCGACGAGCAGCTCGACCTCATCGGTCGTTTACGCGAATGCGTCAAGTCGCCCGACCTGGTGAAGGCCGTGACTTCGCTCAACGAGCAGAACTCTGCATTGAAGAAAGAAGTGGAACACCTGATGCAGGAGAAAGCCCAAGCCATGGCCGAGAAACTGCATGAGAAAGCCCTCGACCACGAAGGCTACAAGCTCATCACGGAGACCCTCCCCTGCACTGGCGACCAGTTGCGCAACATCGCTCTGCTGCTCAAGCAGATGAACGAGAGCACCATCGCCATCCTTGGTTCTGTTGCTGAAGGCAAGCCTTCGCTCTGCCTGTTGCTTCCCGAAGCCTTCGCTGATGCCAAGGGTTTGGATGCCACCAAGCTCATCCGCGAGGTGGCCAAGGAAATCCAAGGCGGCGGCGGCGGACAAAAGACCCTCTGCGTGGCCGGTGGACGCAATGCTGATGGATTGGCTAAGGCTATGCAGATGCTGAGGGAGAGAATCTAATTCTTTTTTGGAAATAAATCCGAAACAAATCTTTTATAAATCATCCTGCACAATTCTTTCTCTAACCGAAGAGACCCGAACTTTGCCGAAACCTTTCGGATTCTTCGGATCAGTTCGGTTAGAGAGTGTTTTTTATAGCATGGCCGTAGCAGCCATGTCATGCCGACGCTGGCCTGTGCGGAGGTGGGCATCTATGGCTGCCGAAGCCGTCCTCGTGTTTTACCAATACCGCACCAACAGCACCATCCCGACCGCCCAGACCACCGTCCACAGCGGCACCAGCACTCTGAATCGCGTGTGCTTGGTCTTATGCCGGAAGAGCATCATGCCGAGCCAGCAGCCCACTCCCCCGCCCAGGCGTGCCACCCATAGCAGCGTGCGTTCGGGGATGCGGCTGCTTCCCTTGCCCTTCGACTTCGCCTTGTCGATGCCGTAGAGGATGAAGCCAAAAAGGTTGATGAGGAGGAGATAAATGAGAAGGAAGTTAAGCATAAACTCTAATCACTTGATACAAGTAACCTACCAATCTCGTTGAGAGCGACAAAGCGATAACGCTGGGAATCTATCGGTAGTTTAGCATAGTCAAAATGCTTGGCTTCTGCCTTGTGGCGGAGTGTTTCTTCTGTAGCGGCTTGGATGAAAGGAGCGACATAAGTTTGTTCCGTTGGTTCCAACAGCAGAAGTTGCCCTTTCGCACATGCTTCGAAATAGGTGCCACCTGGTTTGAAAAAGCGCTCCTTGGGCGAGCCTTCTTCGGGGAAACCATCATTAAGAAGGACAACCAAAGGATAGCCTTGCTCTCGAACTGTTCTGGCGATGTATTGCTCGCCTTTGCTGATGGCAGCCGTATAGGTGACTGCCCCGTTGTGTGCCATTGCCAATACCGAACGCAAATGCTCCTGCACCTGCTCCTCGGTAGCGTTACGTGAAATCTCCACCAGCTGCTGGTCAGGCCAATCAAGGAGGAAATGGTTGCCCAACGAGGTAAATGTCATCCCTCTCACTTCTGTCTGTCTATGTATTTTAAACAAATCAGGGTTGTTGGTTTTGAGCCAAAGACGGCGTGGATTGTCTTTGACATAGTCGATCATTCGGCGCAGTTGTCCTGGAGCATGGAGGATGCGCTCATGGTAGTAAGCAGGGTCTTGTTGCCAGATGCTTCCCCTACCCGCAAAAATGCGGGAGAAATGCACGAGGACATCCGACATCGGGGTGTCTCCGTGCAGTTGGGTGGCGTTGTCGCCGCCGGGGAAGTACTCTTGTTTGTATAGTTTTGTGCAGGCGGCTTTGAAGCCACGGACAACCGTGCCTATGCTTTTTGGCAGAGGTTCGAGCACTTGGATTACAAGATGGAGATGGTCTGGCATCACCTTTTGAGCCAAGACCTTCAAGGCGAAACCTTTCTCAGCGTAGAACGCAGGCAAGTTGCAGAGCATTTGAAGCACACGGTAGCCAAAGGGATTGAGCCATACATGGGCCGTTTCGGCACTGTCGCCTTCCAGCGTGCCAAACAGCGGATAACGTTCTTCCACAGGAAGAGTGAAATGGTAGATGGCACGGCCTTTATAGTCCCATCCGTTTTCGCGATGGTGACGATTGGGGTCGACGGGGTAACGCATCCCCTGCCCTTCGTGTCTCGTTTCCTTGTTTGTCTGGGTCATGCCGAAATAATCGTTTTGTTGGGGCAAAGATAGTGGTTTTTCTTTAATATTAACTTGGTTATGACTCAAGCAGCTTTGTCATTTTTTGTCCTTTTGTCTTGAAACAAAAGTTCCTGGCCGACATCATCACCTAGGCCTGTGCGGCGGCGGGCATCTATGGCTGGGGCATTTCAGCAATATGTCCTTATCAATATATGAAACCGGCATTGCAAAAACAAATAATCACTATCTTTGCCCCATCAACACCCCTAATGAAATGAGCGACATTTTCATCAGCTACAGGAGAGACGGCGGTGCCGACCGCGCGCATTTGACCTACAACGTCCTAACCCAAGCCGGCTACGACGTATTCATGGACATCCACGGCATCAATGACGGAGAAGATTTCATCCAGGCACTGGAAAAAGACGTCAAAAGCTGCAAAGACTACGTGCTCATCCTTTCGAAGCACATGTTTCAGGACGAAAGAGAAAACGACTACGTGCTCAAAGAGATCGACATTGCCGTGTCGGAAGGAAAAAACATCATCCTGCTGAGTTCCGAAGAGGACTACTGGGCTGACGAAAAGCTGCCGAAGGGATTCCCCGACTTCGACAAGAAGAACTACTGCTATCTGCCCTGCAACGACCAATTCGAGACCACCCTGCTCAGCCGCGACTTCATCTCGAAGAAGAAAAAGACCATCAACTACCAATCCTCAAAATACAACCTCAACATTGAGATAAAGGCTTGCGACCTCTTCGACCAAGAGGGCATCCGTGTCATCCACTGCATGGACGACTTCGAAACAAGCCCCCGATACATCATCGACCGTTCGGTGTTTGGTCAGTTCCTCAAGCGATGCCGTGACAAGAACTTCCCGATCGAGGTCGACATAAAAGAACAAATGGAAGAGAAAGCCAGCGACGGCCAGTATGATTTTCCCATACGGAAAACGCGGCACTACCCCATCGGCACCACCTTGCACTTTGCGCTTGGCGAGGAAGAATACCGCATTGTGGCCTTCAACCATTGGGATGAAGACGGGAGCATCCTCCCCTATACATTAGAAGAGTACAGGACCTTCTTGAAACGCCTTTGGAGAAACCTGTCGAAAGAAGGCAAGAACTCGGTCATCAACATCACCTTGATGGGCAACAACTTCACCACGTTCAGGGCGGCGCAACCCAACACCGAGCACAAGATATGGATCATCCTGGAATCGGTTTTCGATGCCGTGCGCGAATGGGGATTCAGGTGCGACAAACTAAGAATTTGCATCAAAGAAAGCGACGTGGAGCAAATCAGGTTCACCGACCTGAAGAGCATCCTCAGGTATTTGGACGAGAGGCAGCAATAGCCTTTTTATTCCATATATGAAAGCCCGTCATTGCTTTTCGGAGATGTGGCTGGCTCCAGCAGCCATGTCATCCCTGCGCTGGCCCGTGCGATGACGGGCATCTATGGCTGCGGCATTCTAAAGCTATCTATCATTATATTAAACCCGACATTGCATATCGGGGTGTGATAGAATCGTCCCTTCGGGACTCTGCTGCACCGCTTCTCATTTTCACGGAACGATAGCACTCTCGCCCCTTGCCGTCATCGCGGACAAGGATCCGCGATCTCCTGAGCGGCAAAGGATATTCTTATCATTCAATATCACACGCAATATCAACACTATATCCGACAGCAAACGACAACAAACGACTGCTGTCGACTACAAACGTTTAATCAACAGCTTTATCTTGACAAGGGTTGCATCTTTGCAACAGAAACACAAAAACACTACATCATGGAAGCAAAACAAGCCGACAACAGGGAAATAAAAGACTTTGTCAGCGTTGAAGAACGCATTCTTAAACTTGTAAGGGAAGCCTCTGAAACAGATTGGAAAAACAATCGTTGGGTGATTCTTGGGAAGCCCACTCCAAAGGAGGTAAAAAAATTGAATGCCTTATTGGGCTGCGATGTGACTGGATTCCAACGAATGGTTGATATCTCGGCCGTGAAGCATTCGCGCAAGAAGCATCCAAACATAACCGAGGCCGACTTCTGCCTTATCCCTATGATAATTGCCGCCGCAGATGAAATCACACAGGGAAAATACCCTGACACCGTGGTCTATCGCAAGACGTTGGAAAAAGAATACTATTATGTGGAATGCACTCGCACAGGAAGGAAGAGGTTGGCTATGAAGACCTTCTACAAAACAAAAATTGGCGATTAACAACCTAGCAAGGTTCTAACCGCCAATGTTTTTCGTCTTCCGGTGCTATCTGCTGCCCTTTTGGGTCGTGACGCTGTACGTCCTTAACGTGCCGAAACGACTCTGCAAAAATACAACTTTTCCGTGAACCTGCAAGAGGTTAGGCGGATTTTCTTTTTCTGCCGTGCCGCAGCAGCTTTGTCAATCATTGTCCTTTTTGCTTGACCAAAAAGGACCAAAAAGTCAAGGCCGACATCATCGGTCCTCACGCACATAGCGAACGCTTCCCCGCCATGTCGGCCGTGGCCCACGCGCCCTACCCAGTCACATTTTGGCATTCCCAGTCTGTCAGAGCAAAGCAGCCATGTCATGCCGACGTTGGCTCGTGCGGTGGCGGGCATCTATGGCTGCGGCTTGGATTATCACCTCACAGCAATCCAAATCATAACGCCTACCGCGACTGCCAAACCAACAGCTAAAAGCGCGATAATCCGCTTCCGATCATTGAGTTTGTTGGCCATCCAAGCCACCTTGCTTTTCATGTTGGCCATCTCCTCCACGTTGCGCTTCTCTCTTTCCACATAACCCGCACGTTCCTCCTTGAAGTCCTTCTCCTGTTTCGTCAGCCGCTTCTCGAGGCTTGCAATCTGATCGGCGTACTGCTTGCTCACCTGCTGCACGAGCATGGCCTTCGACTTGGCTTTCATTCCGGCAATGCACTCTACCATGTCATTCAGGTATTGTCCCAAAGCCGTTGGGGTGGCCACTTCCTTGTCGGCGATTTCCTTGAAGGTGAGCCTTTCTTCGGGATGACCCACGGCAGAGATGACGGGAGTGTTGAGGTGACTAAGTGTCTCCAGCACCTCGAGGTTGTCGAGGCGTTCGATGCCGATGCCGCCGCCACGCACCACGGCGATGACGTCGAAGCCCTGGCTGTCGATATCACAAAGGTTCTGGCACAGAGGTGCAGCCTTGAAGAAATCGGAGCGGAACTCGGTGAAGTCGATAGCCGCCCGAGCCGCTTGTATGCCAGCCTCGAAGTCCGACATGGTGATGGAGTTGTTGGCGAGCAGCAAGGCCACTCTGGGTCGTTCGTCGGCGAGGAGGCGTTGCTCAATGACACCATCCACGTTGCGGAAGCCCTTCTGGGACTTATGGCGGCGAAGCTCAGCCTTCTTCTGGTCGGCTTGGCTGACGGCTTGCTCCTGCAGCTTCTCCACACGGGTCACATTGAGGGTGATTTGCACGCTGCCTCGTGGGTCGATTTTGCGTTCAAGAATACCCGTTACGGTAATCAGGTTGCCATCGGTGAGGGTCTCATAGAGATCCTTGGCTATGCGCAACGTGATTTCATCCTGTGAGGACTCATCGTGCAGGCCTGCGTAGGCGTATGACCAATTGGGGTTGTTTTGCCGTTGCAAATATATACCACGCAAGCTGACAAGCTTTGCGAATTCGTTCTGCTTGCCCAATGCCGCGCTGAAGATGGCGATAAGTTCCGAGGGCTTGTAAGCGGGAAGGTTGTCAATATGGGTGGGGTGGTCGGTCATATTCCAGTTATTTTATCTCTATTGGGATTTCTGGTAATCCTATTCTACAAAGATAATCACAAAAACGTTGATTAATAAGCTCTCTAAACAAATCATCCACACAGCACACCCTATGATTAATTTGATTATAGAGTGCATCCCTATTAATAGTAAAAAAATATTTGAAGTCGATAATAAGTTCAGGCATATTATTATCTGGAAAAACAACATAATGATAACGAGGATCATTATTATTCTTTATCATTCTCATCTTTTCACTATTTATATGATCTCCTGTATTCATAATGTCGCCCCAGTTCTTGCCTTCTCTAAAACTCGTCATCTCAAACAAGGGTGCAACAATCAGGTGTAATAAAGATCCTGATTTGTTATCAGTTCTATGAATATAATCTGTGTGTAAATCACAATCTTGATTTAAACAAATCACAAGAGGAAAAGTGATTTTCTTTAATTGTATCAAACCATTCGGATTTGTGACAACATCCTCGATGACATCAATGTTATAAAAAATATCACCTTGCATAATGCGATTTGGTTCTACCTTTTTTTCCGGTCTCTTTACAATGGTAGCATTATTCATCGGTTGCTTTTGCTTTCTTTAACTCTATCACTTCACGAATAGGCAAGAAATGACTTCTATAATAATCTATATCGAACGTAACACCACTCGACACAGACACCTCTGGTTCCCTATAAACAGGTGCTAAATCCTGTTGAACATCAAATATCTCTTCCATTACCTTAACGATTCTATAACATCGGCACGCACGTAACTTACAAAAGTGTCAAAAGCCGCATGATTGTATTGTGTAACAATACTAAACCAGTTAGAAATTGATTGAAGTCCTTCCGAAAAAACATCTATATCAAGAATAATGTCTTTGCTACTTATAACATTAGGATAGAACTTATTTGGTATTCCATATTGAACTCTAATTCGATAATCCTCCTTTAAATATTCATCCACAATTATCAACCGAGTAAGATTATCTTTTTTTTCCAATGAATCTTTCAAGATTTTTGTTTCTGATATATTTAAAACCTTTGGGATTTGTCCTGCCATAGATGGAAAGCTATTGATATAACGCATCCCTATTCTTCTAGACTGTAACTCTCCATTTGTTTTGGTTGCAAACACTTCAACTATTTGTTTCAATCTTTCTTTATACAAATCATCTGTTGTATAATAGTTAGAAGAGAAGATTATCGACTTTTCAATAGGCGATACTTCCAACTTAACTTGCTCTTCAATTTTAAAAATAAACTTTTTTGCTTCAACCTTCTTGACACTAACAGTATCCAAATCTACATTATAATGATATGTAATTTGTATTTCTTGGTTTGGAAAAATCTTCGATAAAGATTCGCTTATTGAATTATAATCAAGATTACTACTCCTATCTAAATCAATCCTAATGATAAATGATGAAATCTTGTTTTTTGTAAGTGTTCTTTCTGGATTGCTCATATTACATGTGATTATCTTTTTGTTAATACGATGGTACTAATAATTTATTGTGTTTTAATTAGATTCTATGGACTTTCATTGTTATCATACCCCTCTTTTATAAACGTGGTCATCTCCCAAAGTTGCTTACCAAATCAATCCTTTTTTTGTTATTTCTTTACACATCAATAAAAAACAAACTCATACCAACTCAACAACTAATTCCAAGTTAAACAACTCAGACAATCTCTCAATTTGTCGTTTCTTATACTCCGTATTTGAATGTGTGGTAACGTACCATCCATCTTTTTCATACTGATTTCGGGGATAAGGCTCTCTTGACACAAATGGTTGACTTGATACTCTCCATTGTAATTGCTCCACACGCTCAAAGCCTATGTATTCAACCACATCAAATAATGTTTGTGCTGCTTTGTTGTGACAAATTTTCCTACCGTCAGGAAAAGTAACTCTAAGTACTTTGGCAGCTGCCTTTGGCCCCCTTTCTTCCTTGACTTTATTGGATTGACGATTCTCTCGAAATAGATTCATTGAAATCAATTTCCTCTTAACTTCTGCATAATTCTGGCTTTCAAACAATTTTACTAATTCAGTAAGATCTGTGAGGGTTTCTGGTTTGGCCAATGCAAATACAGCTTCTTTGTATGCGGGTTCAACACTCTCCTTTGTAACAGCATCTCTCTGCTCTTTGAGTTTAGCATAAATGATGTTTAATACATTGTTTTGCTTCTCGTTGATTTCAAAGCCATACTCTATGGCAATTTCTTTCGCTTCTAACAATGCCTTGTTATATTTGGCTAGAATCTTTTGGGCAAGAGCCACAAGTTCCTCGTCGGTATAATCTATTATTTTTTTCATATTGACCTGTCTTTTAATTGAATTACGGGCATTCTCGTCTTAAACTCTGCGTCAATGTTATGACATTGTTCTTTGATTATTCCTCTGCGACGAATGGCAGGCTGTAAGCAATAGTCGTCGAAATCCTGTAAGTTTACATCCTCAATGTTTACCCAATGTGGGAACAATAGCTTCATGTATGCTGTAGCAATGCGCTTCACCGCATTGAAATCACGCATATCAGCATCTTTTTCAAACACCACAAGCTGATCAAACAACTGAGCGTATTGATTTTGAGTACGCATTCCGTGAAGAACTTCTGAGAAGTATTCCACATTGATTGTCCATCCTTTGAAAATCATGCTTTTGTTAATTCTGGGAAGATACCAGCCTTCAATAAAGCAATGAAAACGATCAAGCAATGCAGATTCACGGAAATTAACAGGAAGTGAATTGAAATAGAGATTCGAAAGAGGCCTTTTGTTTTCATTCAAAGGGATATTACCCATCAGCATTAGACCACATTCGGATGAGAACTCATTGTTATCAATGGTGGTTTTTCCACTCTCCAAATACGATTTTAGTGCAGCCTGAATCTCTGAAGGCTCTTGAAACACAATAGTCTGGATTTCATCGAAAACGGTGAAATCGTGGTTTTTGATGATGCCATTCTGCTGTTTTTGCTTGTCGTAGAACAATTTAGCACGTGTTACTTTACCACCACTAACCAACCATCCATATTTGGAAAGATTGCCGAACACATACGACTTGCCTGTTCCTTTTGGAGCCAGTTCGATGACATTCAGTCTTGGCTCTACGAAAATAAGTAGTCGGGTCAGAAACTCGAGTTTACAGGCAATGCTTTCAAAACCATTGGAGTCATATTCCATTGCGGAAAGCAAAAAATCCATCCATTCTTCGGTTGTGAAATGTTTTCTAGCTTCACGATAGAAATCAAGGTCAACAGACTTGTAAGGCTTGAATGGCTTGTAGTCTACCATCTCGACATGGTTCTTCTTTCCATCGGCATCAGGCAATACACACAGTTTGACAATTCCCCATTTCTCGCCATCCACCAAAGTTCCTTTATGCTTTGCATAAACGTATTCAGGAATCTGACCCTCATTGGTTTTGATACCTAAGTCTGAAATACCGAAACGCCTAACGCCTTTCACCAAATCGATATAAATAATGAAACGAGCAAGCAATGTGACTTCCTCGTTGTTTCCAAGACGATCTTTCACATCTTCCGCTTTTTGAGGTATCACCGTGTTCAAAAAGGTGGTTAGCCCCTGTGCATTCACCTGCCCTTGTTCGTTGATGTACTTTTTCAACACGAAGTCCTTCACAAATGAAGGCAAGTTACGGCCTGCAAAAAGGCTGTTGGTCGAGGCAGAATCCTTGTAGATGGCCATCGACGGGAAATAAGTTTTTATCTTTTGACTTAATGCATCATCCATGTTCTTTCAAATTAAAAGTTATCAAACAAATCTTCTTCCGTGGCTCCCAGGCTGATAATAACCGTATCGGTTTGCTCAGTTTCATTTACTAAGAGTGTTACAGTTGTCGCATCTTTGTTAAGCGGAAGCCTGTCGCTTTCAAACAAGGTGCCAGTCACACATTTCAGAACATATTTCTTTCCGTTGTATATAATACAAGGATAAATGTTTGTTGTATCTCCTTTGAATAAGTATCTCACAACGGGGTCGGAATCTGTCAAAGTCTTGCTTTGAAGGGTTGCGGTCCAATTTTGGGCATTTTCCTGCGATGAGATTACAATAATGGGGACCAGAATTTCTTCGGGCGTACATCCACCATGTATGCTTTGCCCATCGGGGACTTTGGCGCATAATGACCGATGTTGCAAGGCGCACATGGTTTTACCATCTTCGCAAATCACATATTCATCACCTGAAACACATTTTCCATCTTTGCGGACCGCCACTCTTCCATGATGGTCGGATTCAACGCCTGCCATATTCAAGCCGTCATAGTATTGAGATAGCGCAGTTAGACCGTGGTCTGAAACAATGGCGATTTTCTTTCCATTGTATTCGCTTATTATTCGATGGATGGCGTTTCTGACAATATCAAATTCTTCCAATATATAGTCAGGGAAAGAGTTAGTGTTTTGATGGGCATGAGCATCCAAATCGCCAATTTTTTTCAACTCACCATGACTTAAATCAATCAAGTCTTGTTTATTGTTGGATGTAGTTGTCGGGTAATGGGCACAACATACATACATCTCATTCAAATGGATACCTTCTGTTTTCTTTTGGGCAACTAACCACTGGATATAAGGAATCCAATCGACGCCCAATCCATCAATCCAATAATAGACTTCAATATCAGTTCGGTTGTGCAAAACGGTTTTGACCGTTTTGAAACCATGATACCAACTGTTGAAAGCTACTGTAGAGGCGTTCTTTTCATTGATGACTTCTTTTATCGAGTCGGAATATCTATTATGTATTTTCGCCAGTTTGTATTGGTCGATATAGTCTAAAACCCACTGTTGAGATGTTCCCACACTTGGCGTCAAATAATGATACAAATCAGGGAAGAACGCTTTTGTTGATTCTTTCATGATGGATTCGTTAGCGAGCCATTCCAAAGCAAGCTTTTTTTCGGCATCAGTCAAAGGTGAGAAATATTGTATGGCTGTTTCATGCCCCTCTTTGTCGGCGAGCTGTTTAAGTAATTCACATAGCTCGCGTTGGGTTTCATCACTTAGCTTTACATCGTGCTCCGCAGCGTATCGCATACAGATGTTTCTTTCTTCAAGTTGTTTTTCTTTGTTTTCCACACCAAAGATGGTCAATGCTACAGCCGCGAAGAAATCACTGTTTGTATAGCTCTTGGTGACTTTCAACACCTGACAAATATAACCTTGGTTACAGAACTTATGTACATAGTATTTGGAAAGGAGCCATTTTTCGAATTCGTCTTTACAAGCGAACCAAGTCTTTAGAAATACAGCGTAATCGGCTAAATCATCGATATGGAAGTAGCCGTTGAAGAATTTCTCAAAAGAGAAGTTTTGAATGTTGATTTCGGCTGCCAACCTCATCCAGTACTTCTCCTCAGAAAGCTTGTATTCCACATCACTGAGATCGAGTCCCAAGCCCGTTGTGAGGAATTGGTAAACATTATGGCAAACCGTAAAAGAAAAAGCATTATCAGGCTGAGCATAATCGGCATTGGCAAACAGCGATGGTGATGTAGAGACAATCGTAGGCAGGGCGTTTTCATCGCGCCATAATTCTACCCATTGACGTACATTATGAATCACAGAAAAACTATCTTCAAGGCCATTAATGCCATATACTGAATTATCTGTCATAATCAGCCTATAGTCAAGCTGCTTGTCATTGCTTTTCAGATACCAAATGATGATTTGGGAGTCGTCATGGAATTTAGACATTTTACCTTCCAATCCTACTATTGGAATGTAAAGTCTAGAACCCCAATGACGTGCTTCTTTTCCTTTTATAGTTTTCACGAGGGCATCAAACTCGGCTTTGTCCCTATTGTCATAAAAACGGGCCAATTCTGAGAATGGTGCAAGCACATAATCTTTCCTTGTTTGTGAGTCAACAAAATCTTCAATGTGTCTTGCCAATTTGCTGTACGTCATCATGCGGTCATCAAAATCATTGTCAAGCCAATCATTGACATTCTTTACCATACATCCCATTTCCGTCTGCATGGTTGACACAAAATCCCTTGATTCGCGAAAGTTGTCGAAAAGCACAAAACGCACAGGATAGCGGTCGAGGGTGGCCGACAATGCCTCATTGCACCATTTGTCAGCCCTCACCTCAGTCATCAATTCATCAATATGTGAGAAACACTTATACATTAAAGTTCGCTTTCAATAATGTTAATAATCCCCTCGTCGCCAACTTCGATGATTTTCTCCAACACATGCCGAGCTTTCTCAACGGAGTTGATGTACTTTACTTTTAGCAAGGCGACTTGTTTTTTGTCAGAGTTTGGTTTATGAGGTGGTTGAGGTTTCGTTACTTTTTGTTTGAACCGTGCCGTAAACTCCATCGTAAATTCGGCGGTAATGACCAGCGGGTTGGAACTATCATTGATACCTTGCCAGCAATCAAACTCAAATCCTTCAGCAGGCATTGCGGCCAGTTTAACTTCCAGACCAGCTTTGAATTTGCCGACTCCGATAACTTGTCCACTGCCATATGGATAAACCCCAGCAGTGATTTCCACCTCTTTGGGCTTCTCTTGGTCGAGCCTCCAGTTCTTAAGTTGGTTGGACACTTCGCTTTCCGACCACAGTCCTACTTCACTATGAAGATGCTTCTTCAGATAGTCCATAGCCTCTTCCTCCTCCTCATCCTTCAGGTTCACCATTTCCACTTGCTTCAAGAAGGTGTAGAAACCATCCTTAAAAGCATTTTCCATGTTAAGAACATTGCCCAACTCAAATTTATAAGTCTGCATCCCGTTTAGCGTGTTATTGATAAGGTCGGGATTGCGCATATCTGACTCGTTACATATCTTTAGGATGTTGTCAATAACAGTTTGGATTTTTTCCTGGTCTTTATTTGGGAAGTACTTCAGCGCCCAAAGCGGATAGCCTTGTTTGTCGGAGTATGCATATAGTATCGCCAAACGGGCATCTGTGAGACTGCTGATGTCACTATATTTGGGCAACTGGTTTAGTTTGAACATCTTAACCAATGCCTCGCACAGGCTGCGAGTCTCTTTTGTCTCAAAACGGAAGTTTAGTTTGTTGCTTGTCTTGCCCTTCTCCCAACTTTGGAACATCTCAACGATGTCGTCGGCAAGTTGCTTTTGGTCACGCGGTTTACCGTTCAAGTCGAAAATCTGTTTCACATAACGGCGCATGGCAAAAGCCACCATGCCCATGCCTGCCGCCGACATGAACAAGCCGTATGGCGGACGAGTGAGATATTCCAGTTTCTCACCTAAGTTGAACTGGTCGTTTTTATTAACATGGTCAAAAGTAGATTTGATTTTCGCATAAATGATATAAAGTGGATGGTTTTCTTTGTCCACATCGGGTTTCCACTCCAAATTCTCATCTACGCTGTCTTGAAGCAAAAATTCAATATGGCGATTGGGTTCACCACTTTCTCTCACGATTTCTGGCTTGGTATTGTATTGCAGAACATTATTAACCAATTTTTCTTTCTTTTCTTTTTTCCAGTGGGTTTGTGAGTTATCTTGCTGAATCAAAACCAATGACTCCGGACCAGAGGAGAAAACAGTAGGTCCTACACAAGCATTGATGGTAGGAGCCATTTTAATCGCGGCGTTACTGTCTTTCATGCCTTGTAAATAATAGGTAAAGTTACTGCGGCGCATCTCATTTATCCAATTGCGTAACATCTCGGAAGCGTTTTTGATATGAGTCTGTTGTTGGTCGGCGTAATTGTGCTTAAGGGCGACCGTTGCATTAGCCTGGTATTCAATGAAACGCTCATAGTTTTTGTCACCAAACACTGCGTCAAACACGATAAAAGTGACATACTTGAATCGGTCGTCATCTTTTGCTTTTTCGGCAATGGTTTTAACTTCATTCAATTCCACGTTGTTGCGGGCGAAAAGGAAGGCAAAGAACAGCTCGTATGGTTGGCATTCCTTGTAGCCGTTCTCAATCTTATTGAGCAGCGTGTATTCGTTGCTATCGATTGAATAAAATTTGAACTGACAAGGACGCTTTATCCCTTTGAGGAACAACTTTTCGATTTCTCTACGGGATGTATCGTTGAAATTGACAACCTGATGGGTAAATTTGAACTGGGTGTTAAGTAGTTCCTTTTTGATTTCCTCAATTTCCTTGGTAGGAAGAGCGGTAAACTGGATGGAGAACAGGCCACCAGGTTGTCGTTGGATAATACCGTTGCTGTCGAGCCAGTTCAGAATATCACCAAGTTGGGATTCGATACTGGTGCCAGCAAAAAGGTTGGCGATATTTTCCTCGCTTGGTGTCACTGTCACGTTGTTGGCGATGTTGTTAAGAGCATTAAGTAGCAGGATTCCTTTGAAAACGGCATTGTAGTTGATACCAGTTTTTTCTGTGATATCCTCCACTTGAAGGCGACGAGAATTGAACCTTTCGGTCACTGCGCCAAACTTTGCAGTGTTACCGTTGAACACTTCGAGTACATAGTCCCATAAATAGTCGGCAGTGATGGTATCTCCGTTCTTGAAGTGTTCCTCACTTTCCAAAAAGTCGGTAATAGCTCGGTTTTGACCTATAAATTCAAACACGCTGCGGCTCGACGAACCGACCTCTCGAGCATAGTAAGTGGCCAAGTTGGCAGTAGAAGGATGTATTGGATAAAGGGATCGGAGGTCACGACGGGTTTCAGCTGGGTCAGTGGAAGCCACGGAATAAACATCCAAAAGATAGTAATTGTTGTGGAAGAGTCTTTCGGAAATATTGTAATGGGCATTGCGAGCATCTTCGTTTCTAAACAGGAACTTGTGCGACATGATTTTAAAGGCAGACACGGGTTCCATATTATAATTCATAGCGTGATAGCGTCCTTTGGTTTTCTCGCGTTCCTGTGGACGCATTGACTCCAGTCCTTTTGGGTGCATGATATAGAAGAAGTAGGAATTACATTCCGGCTTCATCAACATCTCGTCCACTTCCTGCAGGATGGTGAGCAACCGCATTCCAATGGCCGAGGTGATTACGTCTGTAAACTCGTCCCAGATTATAAACAAACCGTCATAAACGCCTTGCGAGGCAAGTTGTTGTTGCACTTCGAAAATCCAACGTGGCAGGTTGTTGTTGGAAAGTCGGATATCGAACTTACGTTCACGCAAAGCATCACGCACCTTGTCGAGCGTTGATGTGTCGCCATCCTTCAAGTCGGCAATTAGCTTCTGCCGTGTCGGTGCCACCGATTTCAGGCGGGCGTTCTGCTCAATTAAATTGTCCCAAAAGCCAGGGTCGTTGTTGATGTGTTCCACATAATTTTCAAAGTCAGTTTTCACTGCCAGTGAGATTCCTGTGGCTTTCAAAGCTTGGGTGATTTCGCGTTGAAGTTGTAACGAAAGATCTTCCTCGTGAGATATGGTTTGTTGTCCATAGAGTTTTACGGGGAACAACCGTTTGTTTTGTCGCAAGTTAATCACATCGTTGCGAAGGAGGTCGTATTTGCTCTCTGAATATTCGTCGTTAAGCCATTCGCTGATTTCTTCAACGGGGTCACAAAGCAGGTGCATAACTACAGCTCCAGCGTGGCTCTTCCCTGTTCCGTAGGTGCCTTCCATCCAGAATGACTTATGCATATCAATGTTGTTGTTGCGCACTGATGCGACCACTTTTTGCAACACACCGTTAAACTGCTCGTTGGGGATAAACGATTTCCAATCGTCCTTGTCCTCCTCTTTGATGGTGTAAACCGCCCGCTGCCCACGGATGGTGATGATATCGGAATATTTGGTTACCATATCGTTAGTTCCTTTTATATCTCGAATAATGCTTTGATGTCAGGTCAAGAAGTTTTGTATGATTACCTCGCGCAAGGCTTGTCGGCATTCAGTGTCTTGCAGTAAATCCCACAAAGCGTTGTCAAAGCGAGCGAATTTTACATTCTCATGAAGGTATTTTGTGTTAGGAGTTTTGATATACTGCAGTTCCTTTTTCACACCTTCCAAATGATAGAATCCATCTGAATGAAGATAGTAATATGGGTAAATCATCGCGGTTTGTCCAGCTTTATCAAACATAGATTGCTTCATTTTGTAATCAGCATTCAATTCTTTTGAAAAGGGAATGATATTATCCTTTATTGTCCCATCCTCAATCTTATCAATAATAGAGAGCAACAATACTGGCTTGGCATTATTATAAACACCATGAGAGGCACTTCTTTTCACAGAAATGAAAGCGACTTTATAGTATTGAAGCTTTAATTCATTCATGCGAAGCGACTATTTTGTGAGTTGTTTAATAATATCAATTGGAGATATATCGTCCCTCAATGAGATATGATCCAGTCCCATATTCAATTCTGCGATTATCAAGCGATTCATTGAAGAATTAAGAACACGCAGGTTGTTTTCTAGACTTTGTCTGCTAACTCCAAATTCAACATAAGGACCTTGTCTCATTTCCAGCTGATACAAATCGGAAACTCTGAATGATTTTACATTATTTGCATCTGACAACCTGTATAAAGAATAGGCAGTTGAATACTCCGTTAAATATTCATGTGGCGCTCTTTTGGATTCCGTCTTCGTTACTTCTGTCTTTTGGCCGAACTCGCCTCCAATTGGTGTTGCGGCCATAAAGTTGTTCAACGCCTGTAATGCATATTCAAATGTTGTCAGACCTTCTTGAAACTGCTCCTTATATAGATATAGCATTTGTTCTTTTGAAAAGACTGTGCCAGGTTTGATATTGGTTACAAACCATTTTACAAGAGGAGAGTTATAACAAAGGTTTATCCATATCATTTCCCATACAACATCAGGCATGATTTGGTATAGTTTTGACAGTTCAATACCAATATCTGTCATTGTCGATTTGCTATCAATTATTTCAGCGTCTTTTAGCCATGCTTTGAAAGAAGGGATTTGCTTCTTGCCTAAAGAATTGTTTTTCCAAAAATACTCTGGATCAGCAAAGAAATCGGACAACCATTCTTCTCTCAATCCGAATGTTCCATATCCACTAATACCGGATAGTTTTGAATCTACATTTGTTGTCATACTTAATGAATCTGCTACAATACAACCTTTGGAATGAAAAGTTAAACAGTTAAAGCAATGAACACATTTTTTTGTGTCTATGGAAATCGTCGGATATACGCTTAACGCACCTGTTGGACACTCAACTTCACACGCTTCACAATTGATACAATAGGTGCTTTTATAGCATATCCTTTTCAACAAACCAATCAGAGCGACATCCGTGATATTTGATACATTAAATGTGTAGCCTCGTTTTCTGTTTTCGTATTCAATCTCAAAATTGTATAATTGTTCTTTATATTTAAAAAAACCTTTTGATTTGTTATCATCCTTTTTTATAACGACTTGTCCAATTACAGACAACCATTCAACAATATCTTCTTGGTGATTAGAAACCGTAGCTTGAAGAGAGTTTGAAGTACTTTTAAATACTACACTGGAGTTGGAATCAATAGAATTACCACTAGCTCTTAATTTCCATTTATGCTCTTGGATATACTCTTGAAGATTTGGGATTTCTCTGGATTTACCCCATTTTACCAGTTTTTCAATGAACGGTGCTAATTCCTTGTTAAAAACTTTGTTGACGATCATATCATCCCATTCAGACGAAAAAGGACAAATCAAGCATCCCACCCTTGGCTTTCCTAATCTATATGCAGGATTAATCGGCAATTCATACTTGAACAAGTACAAAAATACTTCCGTAGTATTCCATGTTAAAATTGGTCTTGCATTAATAACGCCCTGATGTTTGATTCCTTTTCCAATCCTGTTATAGCTATTCCTTTTCACACTCTCTTCCGCCCTTACACCTTCGTATGCCAAAACTTTTGCCTGTTTGTTCGTTCCCTCAATTTTGAGCAAACGATAGAGGGGTGCGGTTTTCATTACGGAGCAGCACCAGCGGTGGGTGTCGCTGGGAGTGCCAATCTTATCCCAATAGTTGAGTACGCTCTCATGATTGCGAGCAGTACGGAAACGAAGCTCGGGAAACAGTTTGTGATAATGGGCTTTTACTTCCTCGTAGAGGGCTAACGAAGTGGGCAACTCGTAGCCGGTATCGCTGTAGATCACCTCGAAATCCGAAGGTGGAATAGCACGTGTGCAAAGGTCCAGTACCACTTGACTGTCCTTGCCTCCGCTGAAAGAAGCAAGAAACACATCTATCTTCGTGGTTTGATAAACTCTCTTTCCTTCTTCTTTGGCTGTTTCAAGTGGCATGATGTCGAAACTATCGCAGTCCTGTTTCACGATAGCCATCTTTTGTTTTTGGCTCTTCTCTGCTTTAGCCGCCAATGCCTCAAAGTCGAGCTGGTTAGCCTTTACCTTTTCCACACTATGACGTGCATTGGCATATTGCAGATAGGTGTCACGGATAAACTGAATTGCTTCGCTTTCAGCCAAAAACATATAGTCGTTGCAACGCTTCAACATGGTTTCCACGTCAACAGGTTGAAGTGTCAGATTCTCGGATTCAGGCTGTAGCAAAACTGTCGGTGCATTGAATAAGTTGGCTCCCTTAACCTCAAACACCAACTTTCCTCGGTAGTAATATTGTTTGTTGCAAGCCCAAAGAAGCGGTTCCTTGCAATGAGGGTAAGTCCAACCTAGTTCATTAAGTTTCAGTAGGTCAAGCTCTTCAAAAAACACGGGACGCGGTGAAACGCCAAGCGTTTCGGGTAACACCTTGTTGACAAGGCGCACACCACCAGTTTCCGTATCCCAAACCACTTTGAACATACTATTTTAGAAATAAGAACCGCAAAAATAACAAATATATCAAATCGTCAATACAAAATAATAATTTATGAAGCATCAGTTTCAATGCCATCATTGCTCAATCGAATCAACCAGAAAAAACCACGAGACCAAATGGTCTTATGGGAGGATCACCAGCTGCGACCATTCAAGCAATTGCCTCCCCGGAAATACGTGATTCGTTAATCGAAACAGCACTTTTCAGAAATCACCAGCGAGTTCTAACTGCTCCTCATCGAATTCCTCGTCCATGTCAACAATTATTTTATTCTCACAACCGCATCCACCGCAAGTGGCATAATAATAGTATCCACTTCCAATGGAATTAATGCTGAGATTTTATATACTCGTTTTTGTTTTTCCAAAGGGATAAACAATTCCACTCGGCCATCACTCCCAGATATGGTTTCAATCCCATCAATATAAACGATCTCATTAGATACATATTCCTCGTTATCATTACTCAACCAAAAATGAATTCTGCCATAGACGTCAGGGTCTCTTTTGACATTCATAACCATAGTCTTTTCCAAAACCATAACCGTATCCAATTCAAGAAAATCTTTACATGTTATCTTGAAATGTTCTTCTTTATTGAGATACCGGTGAGGAATATTTGTAAAAACGCAAAGCGAATCCAACGAAAAAACAGTATCGGTTTTTGTCTCATTGTCAAGTATCATCGTAACGATGGCGTTTCTTAACGGTGGCAAGTGCTCGTTATGGGTAGAGGCTTCACTCAAACGTATTTCGGCATCGAAAGATTGATTGGCTTTCCATATGCCAAACACAGCGGTAATTACTAATGCAGCTCCAATCATCCATAGGACAGCATTTCCAACCAATTGTCGTTTGTGTCGCTGCCAGATGGCATCAAACTCCACACCAAGAAGCTTTGAAATCAGTTGAACAAAAGCACGTTCCTTATTAAGCCAAGGCCAACGGTAGACTCTCTCATGGATGTTAGCTCCTAGGATTTCTGGTAGGCCAAGTTTATCAGTAATCGGGTTCAAGCACTCTGTTTTAGGATCTCCACTATGGGGCGTTCCATCCACAATAAAGAAATGAATGTTTTGAGTTCGCCCAAGACTGTGAAAGAACGCTATCTCCTTCCCTACCCATTCCGACCGAGCTGAGTTGGGTGAGCAGATAACAATGAGATGGCGTGAGTTCCGTAGGTGTTCCTGTAGCTCTTCATTAAGGCCTCCAGGTTGGATGTCGGAGGGTGCAAAAAATACAGGTTTGATAGGAGCACGAATCCAATTATGCTCAATGCACAACTTTTTGGGAATTCGATAATGCTCAAGTTTCCTTTGCAATTGTTTACCCCAAACAATATCATTTTTGTTATAGCTGATGAAAGCGTAATATTTGAATGAGTCACTCATTTTCTTGTAAATCCCTATTGTATTTTAATCAAACTAACGATGTATCAGTGTGTTCAAATGTTCAATATTCTTTTGTATTTCAACAACCTTGGGATGGTCTTCATCGAAAGCAGCTATAAAGATAGCCAAAGCCTTGTTGAAACAATCCAAAGACTTTTCGTAATCATCAAGGTTATAATACACATATCCCAAATAATCGTAGGTCGTTGCCACATCAGGATGGTTCTCTCCAAAGACTTTTTTTTGAATGGACAAAGCTTGGTTGGAATTTTCCAAAGCCTTAACAAAGTCGCCTTGGGTATTATAAACCATACTGGCATTGTTGTAAACCGTTGCAACGTTAGGATGATTCTCTTCAAAGATAACTTTTTGAATTGATAAAGCTTTGTTGAAATATTCCAAAGCTTTATCAAAGTCACCTTGATTTGTGTACACCAAACCTATGTTGTTGTAACTCGCAGCCACATTAGGATGCTTCTCTCCAAAGATGCCTCTTTGGATATTCAATGCCTTCTTATGTTGTTCCAAAGCCTCAACATATTTTCCTTGCGCAGAGTATGTCAAACCGATATTGTTGTAGCTCGATGCAACATCAGAATGAATCTCTCTATTAATGGCTTTTTGAATAGCCAAAGCCTTCTTATAACAATCCATGGCATTGACATAGTCACATTGATTAGTATAAACATCTCCAATTTTATTGTAGCTCGACGCCACATCAGGATGGCTTTCCCCAAATATTTCTTTAAAGATGGACAATGCCTTGATGTGATACTCTAATGCTTTGTCAAAATTGCCTTGTTCATTGTATACATTACCGATATTGTTGTAGCTCGTTGCTACCTCAGGACATTTTTCTCCGAAGATGCTTTTTTGGATAAATGATGCCTTATTAAAGAATTTTACAGACTCAGCATAGTCGCCTTGGAGGTAACATCTCAAGCCAAGGTTATTATAGCCTAATGCCACTTCGAAATGATTCTCTCCAAAGAAGGCTTTTTGAACGGCCAAAGCTCTTTTGTAATGTTCCATGGCAGTAGTATATAAGCCCTGATCTAAGTACACATCTCCGATATTGTTGTAAATTGTCGCTACAACAGGATTGTTCTCTCCAAAGAACGCTTTTTGAATAGCTAAAGCTCTTTTGTAAAACTCCATAGCCTCAGAATAGTTACCTTGGATGTGATAAGCAGTACCTAGGTTGTTGTAGATTATTGCCAAGTCGGGATGTTCTTCTTCAAAAACAGCTTGTATAATTGACAAAGCCTTATTGTTTTGTTCTATGGCCTTGTCATATTCGCCTAAGTGCACATACACTAAACCGATATTGCTATAGATCATTGCCATATTAAAATGATTCTCTCCAAAAATGGTTTTGTAAATGGACAATGACTTCTTATAATACTCCAAGGCATTATCATAATCGCCTTGGCCATCGTAAACAGCACCTATATTACCATAACTCTTCGCCACATCAGGATGACACTCTCCAAATACTTTTTTTTGAATGGACAAAGCTTTCTTGTGATGCTCCATAGCTTCGGAATAGTCGCCTTGGTTGGAATATATCGTACCAATGTTGTTGTAGCTCATTGCTATACCAGGATAGTCTTCTCCAAAGACATCTTTTTGAATGGATAAAGCTATTTTGTAATATTTCATAGCTTTATAATAATCACCTTGGTTGGCATATACCGAGCCTATATTGTTGTATATTGCCGTCTCTTCAGGATAGTCTTCACTAAAAAAGGCTTTTTGAACGGACAAAGCCCTATTATAATATTCCAAAGCTTTATCATAATTGCCTTGTTCATTGTACGCCAAACCAATATTATTGTAAATTGTTGTCATTTCAGGATGGTCCTCTCCAAAAACCACATTTTGAATGGACATAGCTTCCTTGTAATACTCCATAGCCTCAGAATAGTCGCCTTTTCTAGAATGCGTTAAACCAATGTTGTTGTATAAGGTTGCTACCCATACACTTTGTTCGCCATATTGCTCTATGGCCTCCCTTAAAGCCAATTGATAATAAAAAAGTGCTTTTTCATATTCAGCATTATAGTTTTCGACATAACGTCCCGTTTCATTTTGCCAATCCACATTGGTTGTATCTAAACCAGCCCTTAACTCCAAATAATAGGCAGCCGAATCATTCATGTGTTGTGCGGCAAATGTCTCATAAAAACTATAACAGCGTTGAGCCAATTCCTCTTCGTCAGCACCATAGACCTTCTTGACTAGTTGCAATTTAGTTTCTGTCTCATAAATGGCCTGACCTTTTTTGTGTTGTTCCTCTACCTGTTTGGTGATATTACCTCGTGTTCTCAAAAGAGAATCTGCCTTCACCAACTCACCGTTGATAATCAGCCAACCTACCTGCCGATAAAACTCATCCACCCTATCGAAGTCCATCTTTGAATAACGGTTTGCCATGTCTTCCACAAGTTTCTGGCTCTGAGACTGCATCTCTGCAATTTCTGCAAGACGGCGACTGTATTCTTTTTCGTTTATTATATTTTGTGCTTTCAGCTGCTTAACTTCCGAACGGAGTCGGCTGATTAAAGCTTGCTGACTCGCATTTATTCTGTTGAAGTCCTCCATATAGTCTTCCATGGACTGGCCTGGGACTTCCATCAAAATATCCAAGGGCGTGTTTGAGTAATCACGAAGTTTACCGCAAAAATCCATGTCCACAAGTTGATAGCCTATTTTCTTTACGGAGTCAACACAGAACTGTTTGTCAAGCATTGGGAATGAAAACGAACCGTCTTTATTGACAACCATAATTGGAGTAAGATCTTTTATATAAATAGCAGCTCCCTTTACGCCCTCTCCTGGAATCAGGTTTCCATGAGAATCCAAACGTCCTCTGGTCTTTACAAATCCATACTGAGTTTGAGCAAAACTCAACGTGGCAAGATATAATAGGATAGATATAATTAGAACTCTTTTCATAAAGACAAAGATTTACGTCAGTTATACCAAACAGCCGAATGAAGTATGTCAAGTCAAAAGTGCTCTAGCTCACTATTCTTATGGTAATTTCCGATACATTGCGAGACAATAGCTTTGGTGCTTTGGCAGTATGTTGTACATATTAGCTTGTATTAATGGCATATTAATTAAGGTATTCTGTTTAATTATGCAAAAATAATATTTTTTTTGTATTTTTGAATATTAGAAAAAACAATCCCTAGGCCTTTCTCTTCTGATGATACATCACATAATAAAATTCCTCCCCACAAGCTCCTTCAAACTCACGGGGAGGCGGCGGAATTAAACTACCTATTTATTAATCCGCCTTTTCATTACAAAAAAGAAATCCGCCAGCATTAAGCTTCGGTTGAAGACTCCGGCTCTTCGATGATTTCCTCGTCTTCAAAGTCATCATCGTCAAATCGGGAAGCCTTGCTTCTGCGGCGGGCATTCAGCCTCTTGATGACCTCGGTCACCAGGTCATAGTCCTCACCGTAGACGGCAGCATCCTTCGCGGCCATCACCTCAAGGTAGGCCACCAAAGTCAACAGTTGGGTCGCCGCCTCCCGCTTCAGTTCGAGCAATGGCTCGGGTTTCACCATGCTGCTTTTGATCTGGTCAACCAAAAGACGCTGCCTCCTCAAGTCGTCCTTCGCATTCCCTATCTCGGCAAGGCGAGTCGGAAGTTCAGGCAAACGCTTCACGTGAGGCAGAAACTCATCGCCACCCAAGTCACGTAACAAGGCCTCAACAGCAGTTAGACGGCTGTCGACACGCATGTGGGCAAGCGACTTACCGTATGCCCTAAGCTGTCGGCGCACCAGTCTAGCGCTGGCCTTCACCTCGGCATCCGTGTCGCAGGCACAAAGGTCGAGGTAGTGCGCCAAAGCTGAAATGCGTCCGTTGAGCGTTTGCGATTCCTTCAGCACACCGCTCTTCGCAGAAGCAATGTACATAGACTCAAAGAGCGATTCCTTGGCCTCGACCACCTTCTGCACCAGACCACTCACGTAGTCATCAGGACGGTGGTCAGCAAAGTGTCGACAAATCTCATCGAGACCCTCATGGAACTGTTTAACGTCCAGTCCCAAAGACAATGTCAAATTATTCTTCATAGTTTTTAATAATTTGAGGTTTAACAATCAGTTATTTTGAAACGGCACAGGCCGTCTCCGTATAGTTGGTTTCCGCACGGCACAGGCCCTGCCGGACGGAGGGGACGCATCAAAAATGCCAAGCCTTGACGACATCGCTTTCGGCAATATGACAAGAGTCTTTACCATTCGCTCCGACCTAATCGCAACAGCATCAAAGTGATGACTCATCACTTTTACCCTATCAGCGATAGGTTCAAAGTCATAGCATATGACCTCTGACCTATCAGCGATAGGTTTCAGGTCATAACACATGACTTTATTTCCGATTTTCAGTCCTTCCAACCCATATCCCACGACTTTTTTCCCTCTTGTGAGAGGATTTTGGTCGTGAAATATGACAAAAAGACCGAATTTCAGTTGTTTTTGGTCATAGCACATCACCTCTGACCTATCAACGATAGGTTTCAGGTCATGACACATGACCAAAATTCTGCAAAAACGATGGGAAAGCTCCTATCAGTGACCGAGGAGGTCGTCGCCTGACAACTGACGGCAGGAAGCCATCAGGAACGAACGGCAGCATGGCCTTGATGCCGCCGAGGTTTGCGGGTTGTGTCCGCTCAGGATTAGCTTGGCAAGCTGATGTAAATAGAATGTCGTATCTTCATAGGGATGGCAAGAATGATGTTCGTCTGCCATCCAGAGTTTTCTTTCAATGATGCAATGGGCTTGGAAGTCCTCAATCCAAGCGTAGAGTTCCTCGTTCCAATGGCGTTGGGAATAGTAACGCTCAAAGAAGCTGGGGACGACGGGCTCTGCGAGGCGGTAGATGTCGCTCAAAACGCGGATCTGCTCATACTGCTGCACCCATGCCTCAATCTGCTGTTTCATCTCGTCGACGGAGCAAAGCGTAACGTGAAACTCGGTGAATTGGTAGTCACGGCTGTCGTAATAGGCTCGCCCGAAGTCGTCCCATGTGTCGTCATGTTGCACCTCGATGCGAGGCAAACGAGTGTAATGACGGGTGAAGTCACTACAATCGAAGAGGTAGGGGCGGGTGTGGGTGGAGACGAAATCCTCCATCAAAACGTTGAGATTGATGGAAATCAGATTCAAATTGTGAAGACTTTGGTCAAGGTCTTCAGGCGGATTGAAATGCAAAATAAAGTTCTTATTCATAAAAAAGTGTTATTTTATCTTCACTGCAAAAGTACACAGGATTTGGACAACCCGCCACCATTTTACTCAAAAGTTAAGGCATTTTTTATCAACAGAGTTATCAACAGGCTAACAATTTGGTTTCCAATTCCATCTGCGGGACGCAGATGTTGACAATGAGCTGCTGAAGCCAAGCCCTGAAGGGGCGGCCCTAACACACCCCGATATGCAATGTCGGGTTTTTATAATATGCGGATTGGACTTTGCTTAATCGCAGCCATAGATTCCCGCTTTCGCACCATCCCCCGCAGGAATGACATGGCTGCTAGCTTGACTCGTGTGGGTATGACATGGTTGCTGGAGCCATCAAATGCTCTTCAAAAACGCAATCAATTTCTGCGTGGCGCGGCCACGATGGCTGATGGCGTTTTTCACTTCGTGGCCCAGTTCGGCAAAGGTCTTGTCGTAGCCATCGGGCTGGAAGATGGGGTCGTAGCCGAAGCCCTCGGTGCCGCGCTGCTGCTCGGTGATTTGTCCGTTGCAGCGACCTTCGAAATAATAGGATTTCCTGTCAAGGTTCAGTGCGATGCAGGTGCGGAAAGCTGCCTTGCGGTTGGTCTGCCCTTTCATCGCGTCCAGCATCTTGTCCACATTGTCCTGATAGCTGCAATGCTCGCCAGCATAACGCGCCGAATACACGCCTGGGGCACCACCCAAAGCTTCCACTTCGAGACCTGTGTCGTCGGCGAAGCAGTCCACATGGAACTTGTTGGTGACAAAGTCCGCCTTGATCTTGGCATTGCCTTCGATGGTGTCGGCATCTTCAACGATGTCCTCGTGACAGCCAATGTCGTCAAGACTCAAGACCTCATAAAGGCCTTCCATAATCTCGCGCATCTCGCGCAGTTTGTTTTTGTTATTCGTTGCAAAGACGATTTGTTTCATTTGGAATTCAAAGATTCAAAGATTTAAAGATTTAAAGATTCAAGATTCGGCTACTGGCTATTAGCTACTGGCTACTGGCAGCTTTAACCGAAGTTTGTACTTTTCAACAATTTGTAAAGCTGCCAGAAGCCAAAAGCCAGAGGCCAGAAGCTATAAACTCCAATCAATTGGTTCTATTCCGTTTTGTATCAAATAATTATTCGTTTGCGAGAAATGATGGCAGCCGAAGAAGCCGCGGCTGGCCGACAGGGGCGACGGATGCACCGATTTCAGTATCAAGTGCTTGAATGGGTCAATCAAGGCTTGTTTGGCGATGGCGTAGTTGCCCCAGAGGATGAAGACAAGATGTTCGCGTTGCTCCGAGAGGGCACGGATGGCAGCGTCGGTGAACTGCTCCCAACCGTGATGCGAGTGCGAGGCCGCCTGACCGGCGCGCACCGTCAGCGAGGCATTGAGCAGCAGCACCCCTTCCCTAGCCCACTTCTCGAGGTTGCCCGAACGCGCCATGGGCACACCAAGGTCGTCGTGCAGCTCCTTGAAGATGTTCTGCAAACTGGGTGGGAAAGGCACGCCATCGGGCACCGAGAACGAGAGACCGTGCGCTTGTCCCGGGCCATGATAGGGATCCTGACCCAAGATGACCACCTTTACCTTGTCGAAAGGCGTAAGGTTGAAGGCGTTGAAAATCAGCGGACCAGGCGGATAAACGGCATATTGCCGCTTCTCACTCACCAAGAACGATTTCAGGTCAGCGAAATAAGGTGCCTCAAACTGCGGACGCAGCACTTGGTACCAGCTTTCATCGATATTGGGTTTTTTAACTTCCATAGCTTATCACATTGGTCGGCCTTTCGACAGGCTCAAGGACCTTGGCTTTTACGAAGGGTTAAGGTGCCTGAGCTTGTCGAAGGCCCGTTTATCACAAAAAGTTGTGCAAAGATGATAATTTTTCGGAGAAAAATCCGTTAATTTGCAAATCAAATTTCATAGCTATGAAGAGAAAACTGGTCATCGCGTTGCTAATCGCCTTTGTTTCAGGCATTATTATGACTTCCTGTAAGTCAAACAAAAGCTGCCCGGCTTACGGTGAATCATCGAAGTTCGTCAAGGAGACGCGTTATTAATAAAGGAGGCAGGGAGGCACAGCAATGACTGCCCTCAGACAACCTCTACTACGTATCCTCATGCTCACGCTTTTCGGAGTGTGCGCTTTTTTATTGCCAGCCCAAAACATTGACATTCAAAGCGATGACGACAAGCCTTTAGAGGAAAAGCTGGTCTACAACCATCAGAACACCTATAACGTGGCCATCCACTCCAGAGGATTTGGTGCAGGATTCAAAATTGGCAAGATTAAGACTATCAACCTCACTCGCAACTGGGAGGCCGAGGTGGTGTCGCTGCGTTCACTCAAGGAAATCAAGACCTTGAACATCTCCACCTACAACATGCGGCCCTTTGTCTACGGCAAGCTGAACTATGCCTACGTGGCCCGTTTCGGCTATGGCGAAGAGCGACGCATCTTCGGCAAGCCCTACTGGGGCGGCATCGAGACCCGATGGACCTATGAGTTTGGTGCCTCGTTGGCCCTACTAAAACCCTACTATTACTACGTCACCATCTACAAGCAACTCGACGATGGCACCTATTGGGAAACCTACGACGAGCAGACCTTCGACCACAAAAACGAATGGGTCGACGTGCTCGGCCGCTCAGCGTTCACCAAAGGCATTGCCGAGACCAAACTCTCGCCCGGATTTCACGCATCGTTGGGGCTCAGCTTCGACTTCGCCAAGTCGCGCACCAAGGTGCAAGCCTTGAATGTGGACGTCAAGGCAGAGTGTTTTCCCTTAGGCATCTCCCTTATGGACTCAGAGCGCGACCGCTGGCTTTTCATCACCTTCATGCTGTCGTACAACTGGGGCTCGCGGTTCAACAACTACTGAGAACGTGTCATTTGCAAAAAATCGAAAAATTTTTCCTCATTTTACTTGCGGCATTCAAAAAAAGCGTATTTTTGCAGCCGAAATCGTAAGATTCAACGGTGCCCAATGGTGTAATTGGCAACACGACTGACTCTGGATCAGTAAAGTCCAGGTTCGAACCCTGGTTGGGCAACCAAACGCAAAAGCCGGACATACGTTCGGCTTTTGTCGTTTTCCTCCTTCAACTCTTTCTTCTTTTGTTGCAAAAGACATGTTGGGCAGGTGCCGTTGGAGCATCGGAATGGGCAATTGCGCTCCAAATCATAGAAAAAGCCGCAGCCCGAAGGCCACGGCTCTAATCAATGTGATAGCAAATAATGTCAGTTCATCAACCTGCTTTCGCCCCAAGTATATTGCGGATAAGCCTTCTTGAGGTCGTTGTAGGAATCCTTCACGTCGCTGCCGCCACTGGTGGCGAACACGTTGAGGGTCTTGCCGCTCAAGTCGTGGGCTTCGATGAAGGTGTTGACGATGGTCGGTGCGGTGTACCACCACACGGGGAAGCCGATCCACACCGTGTCGTAGTCGGCGATGTTCTCGCAACGGCCCTTGATGGCGGGACGCGACGACTTGTCCTGCATCTCGATGGTCGAACGGGAAGTCTTGTCGCGCCAATCGAGGTCGGCGGCGGTGTAGAGCTCCTCAGGGGTGATTTCGTAAAGGTCGGCATTGAACTCTTTCGCCAGTTTTTGTGCGGCAGCCTTGGTGTTGCCCGTGGCCGAGAAGTAAACTATCAATGTCTTCATTTCTTTGTTCTCCTTAGTTTCCGTGGTTTGTGTTTCTTTAGTCTCTTTTTTGTTGTTCTGAGCGCAGGCGGTCAGTATCAGACAGCATGCGGCAATGATTAGTGTGAGGCGTTTCATGATACGTTATTTGTCAATGTTTACGATGGTGTACTTGCGGCTGCCGAGGCCGATGGCTTCGGCATGCTCGATGGTGTGGACGCCGTGCTGCTTGTCGATGCGGTTGAGCAAGTCGGTGGGGTCGTTAGTGGCCGTCACTTCCTGGTTGTTGATGATATCGACACAAGCTTGGTCGAGGGCCACGGGGTCGGTGGAGGCCAGAATGCCGTAGTCATCGAGCTTTACGGGGGCGGGATGATCGACGCAGTCGCAATCGATGCTCATGTTGTTCATCACGTTGATGTAGATGATGCCTTCTTTCTTCTCGAAGTAGTCCACAACGGCTTGCGCTGCTGCGGCCATGCTTTCGAGGAAGCCGTCCTGGTCGCCGATGTATTCTTGCGTCCAGAGCTTGCCCATGTCGAGCACTTCCATCTTACCCGAGGAGTGGATGTAGGCTTTGCCGTTCTGGCTGGCGCAGCCGATGGAGAGGTTCTTCAGTGCACCACCATAGCCGCCCATGGGGTGACCCTTGAAGTGGTTGAGTGCAATCATGAAGTCGTAGTTGGCCATGTGGTCACCCACGATGTCGTATTTGAGGTGCGTCGAATCCTGCACGGGGATGCGCATCTCGCCCTCTTCATCCATAATGTCGACCTTGAAAGTGGGCGTGAAACCATGCCGCTCGATGACCTTCCAATGGTTGGCCGAATTGTTGCGGTCGTCTTTTTCGTCGCCAGGCCCGTTGCCGTAGGCGGTGTTGCACTCCACGATGGTGCCGTCCACCTCAAAGACCAAGTCCTTGATGAGTTCGGGTTTCAGGTAGTTGGGGTTGCTGCCCTCGCCGGTGCTCATCTTGACGGCCACGCGCCCTTTGACAGGCACGCCCAGCGCTTTGTAGATGTTAACAAGCCCTTCGGGGCTGATGTTCTTGGTCAGATAGACGACCGATTCCTTTTGTTCGTTTTGAGTGTTTTCCATGTTGTCAGTAGTTTGATTGTTGTCGGTTTGAGTTTTGTTCGATGGTCCAGCGCAGCCCACGGCGAAAAGCAGGATTACAGCTGCGAAGATAAGTGTTTTTGCTTTCATAATGATTTGTTGTTTTGATAAGTAAGTGCTGACAATCTATCAGTTAGGGATTTTCTTTTCAATGGTGTCAACCGAAGTAGGCTCGACTTTCTTTTATCGATTCCTTATCTGGAAGTCGTTGCCACGGAAGAACGACTCCCAAGTGCCGTCGGGATAAACGCGCTTGACGACAGGCACGGAATTATCCCACTTCGAGACGCCCTCACCTGGTTCAAGTTGTTCGTAGCCGACATACACCAACGAGCCATCGTCAAGCCATTGTGCCTTATAATCAGAGCAATCCGTATCTTCCAAAGCCACCTGATAGGTACCATCAATACTTGAAACGCATAATGGTCCATGGGGATAGTCGCCCCATTCCAGAATGGCCATATAAAGCACCTTCAAATTGTCGGGCGACGACGAAAGGTAGTTGAATTCGCGTTCCGAGGCATAGCTTGGGTCTGAAAGGTAGGCATCGAAGTCAATTTTATCCGTCAAACAGACATGCTCAATGCCATCCACAAGCCAGAAATTGCCATCGTCTTTCTGCACCAAGTAGTCCTTGAGTTCATCTTTCACGGGATCAAACGTGTAGTTCTCTTCCGTCTGCTCCTCCCCTTCATTATTTTGTTGGGCAAACTCCTCCTGTTCCCATTCCTCCCAATTCCAGTCGGTGATTTCTTTCGTATCGAGATTGAACAACTTTTGTTGGCTCAGCGAATAGGAATCCCAACTGAATTCATGCCAAAGTCCCAACATGTGACGACCGGCATAATAGCAAAGCGGCGATACCGTTCCGTAGGTCTCCGTCACGCACTTCTCATAGTCCAAGCCCCAGTCAGCTTCTTTGACGGGCTGCGCGTCCGAAGCATCCAATTGAATGGATTTCAGTATGATCTTCCCGTTTTCAGGAACACAGTAATAGAGCTTATCGTACACAAAGACGCTATTCACCACGCTGTCGGTCTCGGCCTCGTATGGCATCAGGGCTTGCTTTTCACTATTGTAGAAGAACAATTTGCCTTTGTCGAGCATGACCATGTCGCATTCCGAAAGGTCGGCAAGCTCTTGTTCGGGTATTGCAATCTCTGAACTGTCGACGACCATTTCCGGGCTGTCAACATCAGTCGTATTGGTGTCGGTATTCTTTTTGGCAACAGAGTCGCAGCCGACGACACCCATCGCCAGCATCATGAGCAGAAAATAAAAGTGTATTTTCATAGTATGAGCTTTAATGATTATTTTTATGCAAGCCGTCCTTACTTGCCCAAGTGCATACGAATCCTTGAGGCGAGGATGTCGACCACTACGGGACTTGATCCACGCGGCAAGATGATGTCAGCGCTGCGCTTGGTGGGTTCGATGAACTGCTGGTGCATAGGTTTGACGAAAGTCTGGTAATGGCGCAGCACGTCCTCCCAAGTACGGCCGCGCTCGGCAATGTCGCGACGGATGATGCGCATCAAGCGTTCGTCGCTGTCGGTATCCACAAACACCTTGATGTCCATACGCTTGCGAAGCTCCTCTTGGGTTAGCACCATGATGCCTTCCACGATGATGACCTCCGTAGGATGCACATAAATCACCTCCTGCGAACGGGCGCAAGTGATATAGGTGTAAATGGGCATAGGGATGGTCTCGCCTTTTTTCAGGCGGTCGAGATGGTCAATGAGCAAGTCCCACTCGATGGCATCGGGATGGTCGAAGTTGATTTGCTTCTTCTCCTCGGGCGTTTTGTCGCCGTTGTCGAAGTAATAAGCATCTTGCGAAATGACTGAAACTGAATTGTCTGGCAGTTGTCTGACCAGTTCTTTCACGACGGTGGTCTTACCTGAACCCGATCCGCCTGCAATACCAATGACTAACATAATCCATAGTTTTTAGTGCCACAAAGGTAGTGTTTTTGTTGAATTGTTGATAGTTGAATTGTTGAATTGTTGAATGTTTTCTGTAATTTTGCCGAAAATTTCAACAACCGAAGTATGAAAACAACGCATAAATTCGCAGGTTTACTCTTGCTTGCCGCAGGGTTGGGATTGTGTAACTGCGGTCCCAAACTGCCCGAGCTCCCTGTCGCTGAGGTCAAGCCTTATTTCGCCGATGCCGCCAAGACCAAGGCCATCGACACTGCTTTTTACGAAGTCAAAGACGCCAAAGGCAACAAATTGGGCATTGTTTTGTTCTCCTCGCCTTATTCCGACAACGTGAAAGGCTTCAACGGCCCCACACCTTTATTAATAGCTCTGGATGCGGAAAACCGCATAAAGAATGTCGTTCTGTTGGAGAACAAAGAAACACCCGTCTATGCACAGCGTGTTGTGAACGGCGGCCTTTATGAAGCATGGAACGGCCTCACTCCTGACGAAGCCCTCAACAAAGACGTGGACGCCATCAGCGGAGCCACCTACACCTCCAACGGCGTGAAAAAGAGCCTCATCACCAGGCTGAAGGCCTATCAAAGGCAGTTGAAGAAATAGGTTATTGGTACGGTTTTTGTAATTCATAGGTCATCATCAAACAAAATACTGTCCTATGAAAAAATCTTTGTTTGCACTATGCCTCCTCCTTGCGTTATCAATTTCGACTGAGGCACAAATCCGTCCACCGCATCTACGTCATCGCCACCATCCCCAAAGAACAGTGGTACAACCTCGTGAAGACTATGCTCCACGGCACTGTAGTCCAGCCGGGGAATTCCGCCTCCATGTTCTTGGCGAGCTTGGTTCCAACGACTTTGGAGCCGTTTTTATGCACGAAATCCCCTACCATTTCAGTGTGGGTGGCATGGCGGAATACCAAATCGGGCATCTTACCAGCATCGGTATCGGTGCAGAATACTACTCAAGTTACGGCGAGCACTGCCAACTGTTCTCCAATATGCAGGAAACCTACATCCACACTTTGCCCATTTATGCCAACTTGAGGCTTAGTTTGCCCGATGCACCCATCAGTCCTTTTATCGAAGGACGCATCGGCTATTCGGTACCTTTGGGCAAGGTAACCTGTAACGACCCAGACGGTGTACATCACTACCAATCCATGGGTTTGTACACAGGCGGTGCCGTGGGTCTCAAAATCTATCGCACTTATCTCAGCTTCGGTATGTCTGCCATCGATGTTGTTGATGCCGACCTCGGTTTTAATGGGGGAAGACAAGACGTCATCACGGATTATTACGTGAGGTTGTCGTTCGCATTTTAACCTTAAAAACAATTTGGGATTCAATGGGTAGAGACGGTGTGCACACCGTCTCTACCTGTTTTTATTCTTCCTCTAAAGACTCGGCCGAAGGTTCAGTCGTCCCTTCCAATACGATGACAATTTCGCCTTTGATTTCTTTCTTGGAGAAATGTTCAATCACCTCTGCCAAAGTACCGCGAGCGTTCTCTTCATGGATCTTGGTCAGCTCGCGCGAAACGCTGACCTTGCGCTCTGGGCCACACACCTCGGCCAGCTGTTGCAAAGTCTTCAGCAGACGGAACGGCGACTCATATAAGATGGTCGTGTAAGGATAGTTGGCCACGGCCTGCAACTTGGTCTGACGGCCTTTCTTATGCGGGAGGAAGCCCTCAAAGATGAATTTCTCTGCCGGCAAGCCTGAGTTGACCAGTGCTGGAACAAAAGCCGTCGGGCCTGGCAAACACTCCACCTCGACACCACGCTTCACGCATTCACGCACCAGAAGGAAACCTGGATCGGAGATGGCGGGCGTGCCCGCATCGGTCACCAAAGCCAAGGTCTCCCCTGCTTGAATGCGGTCGGCGATGCGTTCCACCACCTGATGCTCGTTGCGGATGTGGAAGGCTGTCATCGGCTTGCTGATATCCAAATGACGTAGCAAATTGCCCGATGTGCGGGTATCCTCGGCAAGGATGCCGTCCACTTCCTTCAAAATGCGGATAGCCCTCAAGGTGATGTCCTCAAGGTTGCCAATCGGTGTGGGCACAAGATAGAGTTTCGACATGGCCTGTTTATTCAAACTTACGGGAAACCAAATCCTTGAGTTTCAGATAAGCCTCATTGCTGCTGTTCCACTGTAGTTCAATCTTCAGCTCATTGAGATAAATCATTGCGCCGTTCAAGGTCTTCAAGTCGTTGAGATTCTCGATGGATTTGGTGTACTTCTCCATACTTCCTCCAAACAACTCATTGACAAACAAGAACTTGTCGTTGATTCCAATGCTTGATTTCAGGTCACGGCCAGGGGTCTGTTGCAGTTTGGCAGCCAAGGAATTGTCCTCGCCCATCATCTTCTCGCCCAAGGTCTCGCCTGTCGACAATTCAAACTCGGCATCGTCTTCTTCGCCGAAGACACCTGTCACGCCTTCCGACGACTGTCGCTCAATCTCTTCCTTCTCAGCCTTGATTTCCTCATCCAAACGAGGCATCACAAGCGGGTTGTCCTGCACCAAGTCATCGCCATGCACACGGTCGCGCTCAGGAATCTCCTCTTCGGGAATGGCTTCCATCACATGAACGACCTTACCTTCAGGCTCCTTTGTCTCTTCAGGTGCTTTCTCCTCTTCAGGCATGTCCTCGAAACGGAAGAAGAAGCCAAACTCGTCACCCAAAGGCTTTTTGGGTTCCGCTTCAGCTTCGGCCTTCTCCTCTTCAACAGCTTGAGGTTCAGCCTCAACAACTGGTTCCTCCACAACCTCAGCCGAAGGTTGAGGTTCCATCTCGATGGGAATTTCCAAAACCGGTTCAAAATGAGGTTCTGGTTCAGGTTCAAATATGGGCTGGGGTTCAGGTTCAGGTACGAATTGAGGCTCAGGCGAAGGTTCTGTTTCTGGTTCCAACTCAATCACAGGCTGAGGTTCGGGCTCTAGCTCAAGCAGAGGTTCGGGGTCGTTATGATGTATCTCCGCGACTGTATCCTCTTCCTGCGAAACAGTCTCATTTTCCGATTCGTCTTGAGGTTCTTCCTGCATCATGCCCCCAAAAAGACCTGAGAAAGCTTCCGCGTCAAATGGGAGGTCCTCGTCGAGACTTTCATCGCCCACGTTGATGGAGCAAAGCCGGTCGTAAAGGGTGTGTGTGCGGTTCATCAACACGTCCAAATCGAGCAGTTCAAGAGGTTTCTCGTTTCTTAAAAGGTAGTTAACTTGTTGGTATAACAAGCTGATTTCTTGCTTGATAGAAAGCAACGTTTCTTTTTGGCTCTCAAATTTGTCGTTCATATAAGAATAATCTTTATTTTTGCTGTGCTTCGATGCTTCGACGGGCTCAGCAGTCGTCAACCTGCTGAGTCCAAATCGAGGTGCTAAATTACAAATATTCCAAATACCTATCGCATGTTTATTGAAAAAGATTCTCACAATAGGTCGCAAGGCTGGATTGAAGTGATTTGCGGCTCCATGTTTTCTGGTAAGACAGAGGAGTTGATCCGTCGTTTGAAACGCGCCAAAATCGCCAAACTAAAGGTGGAAATCTTCAAGCCTGGCGTCGACACGCGCTATAGCGAGGAAGATGTAGTGTCGCACAATGCCACATCCCTGCATTCCATCCCTGTGGAGAGTGCCAACGAGATTCTTTTTTATGCCAACGACGTGGATGTCATCGGCATCGATGAAGCCCAATTCCTTGACGATGAGCTGCCTAACGTGTGCGAACAATTGGCCAACCAAGGCGTGCGCGTCATCATCGCGGGCTTGGACATGGACTTCATGGGCAAGCCTTTCGGTCCCATGCCAAGGCTGATGGCCATCGCCGAGGACGTCACCAAGGTACACGCCATCTGTGTGCGTTGCGGTAGCCCGGCACAGTTCTCACACCGTACCATAGCAGGCGACAAATTGGTGGTGTTGGGTGAAACGGAAAGCTACGAGCCTTTGTGCAGGGCTTGTTACCTTAAGGCGCGAGCAGAACGCGAGCAGAACAGCTAAAAATTCATAAACATGTATATTTCCGAATCATCTCGTTCAAAGGAACAAGGAGGAAGGCGTTTCGTGGAAACTTATTTCGGCCAGTTGTTGCTGGTGTTCATCGGTGCCACCATCTCCATTATCCTCACTTTAGGAGCCGCTTTCTTCATGGATTACCACAAGCGGCAAGATGACAGGCGGCTGTCAGCCATGATGGTGATGAGCAATATTGAGAAGTTTTCCAGAAACTTGGAAGAAATCGCAGATTATTTAGGTTCCAACGACAGTGTTGCCACATGGTTGCTCAACAAACCCATTGAAGAACTGGAACTGTTGCCTGAAAGAGGAGTTGGACAACTTGGTGATGCAAGCCTGCGACTTGCTGTTTCTTACCTACGACAAATCTGCGGAAAATATTTTTTCCAACAACCTTGAGACTTGGAAGAACATGGGGAATGTGCAGTTCATCAATCAAGTAGGGCAATGCTTCTCGGCAATGAACATGACCGAGGAGCGATGGAATGGTTGGGTGACCGAAGTGGAAGGAACCTTGCGCGATATCAAAGACCACCCCGAGAAATACGAGGGAAAAACAATACCCGTAAAGTGCATTCGCTCAGAGAAAATGCGGCACACACTTAAGGGTGTCCACTATTGGAAATCATGGCTCTCGTATATGGCGGCCACTATGCGTTACCACAACTTGCATAATATGGAAGCTATCGGCATACCGGAAAAAGAGGTGATGGATTTCACCGATGTACGTGAACAGGAAACTGAAAACCCGAATGAAGCTCCCGATTTCACTGATTTTTATTCAGAGCCAATCAGTTTCGACAGCCTCACCCTCTTCCGCGACCTCGACATGCGCATCGATAGTCTGAAAGGACTGTGATCAAAGATTACAAGAAAGTGGAGACAATCCGAAGGTTATCTCCACCTTTTTGAATATAAAGGACTAATTATCAAATTGTTTCACTACTAAAACAGTTGGTCGATGGTAATTACATGCTGGAATATACCGCTGTATTCATTGTAGGTTAGTCCATTTCCTTTTCTCTGCCAATGATTACATCCATAAAAACACCGTTTTATTTTGCTGCAAATATATAAAAAGTATTGTTTCCAGCAAAATAAAACGATAGTTTTCAAAAAAAGGCATTTTTTGTCTCGGTTTTATCAGAAAAAGAAAAGCCTCGCCGCAAACCCAAATTGCAGCGAGACATTCCCGAAAGAAATCTCTCTGGGCTTTGCTCCCATACGCGCTTCGCGTCATTGCGAACGCAGTGAAGCAATCCAGGGCAATACCTTACAATCTGGATTGCTTCGTCGTTCCTCCTCGCAAATCGCGATTCGACGATGCGAAGCGAGTCAATGACGCGAAGCGGCAGTCCGATGCGAATCGCATTCGTTAGTCAATGACTATCTTCTGCGTCTTCACGTCGTCGCCGTTGATGAGGCGGAGGACATAAACGCTAGGAGCGGCATGGATGGTCTTGCTGACGCTGCCGTTGACGGTCTCGCTACTGAGAATACGACCGTTGACGTCAATCACCTGCAAGGTGGCTTCACCCTCGTTGCTGATGATCCAGCTGCCATTGCTGTAGAAGGCGAAGGTCCCTGAGCCCGTCGAAGGGCCGTCATTAGTGGCAAACACCAGCTTGAAGCGGCTCTCATAGTCCGTCGTCTTGGCCTCGAAGCTGTAGCTCGGGGTGGCGAGCATGTCAACATCGTTGCCAGTCAGATTGTCGATGAGATGCAGGTAGCTGAATTCCACTTCCTTGCTGCTGAGGCTCAGCGTGTAAGTGCCGTTCACCTTGGCCTTGAAGCTGACGGGCATCTCTCCCATGTCTTCGCTGCGTACCACTGCGTAGTCTTGTCCATCCATCGAAATGTAAACCTTTGTACTGTTCCTGTTGATTTGGAACTTGGGCAACAGGTCACCTTCGTTGAAGCGGACGATGGCGCGATCGATGATGCCGTTGCCTTGGCTGAGGTTGAGGGCGAGCATAGCCTTGCCATTGTTAGCAGGTTCGGTAGTAGTGAAGTTTATGGTTTCACCATCTTCATTGGCGACGACGAACACGCCTTCCATCGCTTCGATGCTCTCATTTGAGACGGCTATGAATTCATTACCCTCGGGATTCATGGTGTAGAAGGAACGGCCATCGGCAATGTAAACTGTCTCGTTGAAGGGGTTGCCCACGAGGTTCCAACCCTCAAAATCTGCACCCGTGGTTTTGGTAAGCGTGACTTCGCCACTGCCGTGATAAGGCCTGCCAGGGAATGTCAAATAAACATCCCCTTTGTTAGCATAGAGGTAGCCTCTTCCAGGTTCAAGGTCGAAATGATAATGTTCAGATTCTTCGCTTTTCCAGTTCTCCCATTCCAGATCGGCGTCTTGGTTGAAACGATAGAGGTCGAAGCCGAAATCAAACATCCGGGATATGTTGGAAGGATTCACCGTCCCTATAGGCGATGCAAGGAGGACATAGTGTCCATCATAGTTACCATAGCCATAGACGAGACGGGTCGGGCAAAGCACGGCACCGTCGTTCAAAGTGATGTCGCCGTTGTTGGTGCCCACCCCAGTGGCGTTCCCCACGCCGTTAACAGTGCAGTTGGCGTAGTAGTTGCGCTCCAATGTGCCATTATAGTCATCGCCAACGATGGCACCGAAATAACTGTAATAATCTTCGGCTCCTGGTGTGATTGTGGCCCCGATGGCAAGATTGTCGTGCATGACTCCCTGGAAGTTCCTGCCCACGACACCGCCAATGTAGTGGTCATGGTTCTGGTTAGTGACGGTGGTGATAGAAGCAGCGCTGGAGCAGTCATTCACCACGGCACCACTGTTGCGGTTGAAGCCTACCACGCCACCACAATAGGATGTAGAATAGCCTTCGAAGATGTGAATGGCGACGGTAGCTGTAGCGTGGCAGTTGCTGACGGTGCCCTCGTCGTTGTAGCCCACGATACCGCCTCCGCCTTCGTAGTCCCTGCCCACAATACGGAAATTCGAAACGGTGAGGTTCTTGACGGTGCCGCGGAAATAACCGAAGACGCCTCGGTAAGGATTGGTGTTTTCATCATAGATGCGGATACCACTGATGGTGTGGCCACCGCCATCGAAGGTACCCTTGAAACATACCATAATGCCAGTGCCGATGGGAGCGTAGTTGTTCTCTTCGCTTTCCAAATCGTTCCACTCGGATTCACAGGTATATTCAAGGTCGTTGGCAAGCAGGAAGAACTTGCCATTAAAGTAATTTGACGCTTCTCCATTGGTACTATGCACACGGTTGCGAAGTAGGTCAAGTTGTTGTATGGTATAGATGATGTAGGGATCCTCCTCGGTGCCGGTTCCGTCCCAGTCACCTACGACGGTTTCCGCCGTGATGACCACATCCTCATCGGGCATGGTCAGCGTATAGGGATTCGTCGTGCCGCTGAGGGTGCCTGCGCTGGCACTGTAGGCAGAGGCAAATCCGGGTTCCGTCTCCCGTTCGAAGTTGAGGCTCACCACATCACCGTTGCTGGCATAGAGTACGTTTTGGTAAAGGACGCCCATGCCGTAATTAGTAAAGCCTGCAACAGTGTATTCGGTGGCTGTGCCCGCGTTAGTCACGGTGATGCCCTCGTTGCCCGTAATACTATGGGCCTGCTTGCCTTGGGCTGTACCGAGGGGTTGGAAATAGTAACAGTTGGTAATGTCAGCCACACTTCCATTCGAACCTTTGACAAAGGTGTAGGAATTCGTCGGGCTGACCGTGACATTAGTTGGAGCAAAGAGACAATTGGTGAAGTTGGCACTTGAACCAGGGGTATTTGTGTTCCATCCTTGCAAACCGCTGCATCCCGTGCTGCTTTCGCCGAGCAGGCTACCGGTGAAGGAACAGCCCGTAAAGGTGGAATTGATGGAATAACCCACCAAGCCACCGTGACAGGCGTCGCCGTTGTAAGTGGAATTGATGGAGACATCGCTGGTCACATTGGTCATAGTGAGGTTTTCTGTGCCATTGCGGCCTACCACACCGCCGGCATACCTTCCAGAAGTGTTGATGATGCCTGTGGTGGCGAGGTTCTGGATGGTGGCGCCGTAGGTATAGGCGAAGGGAGCGCACCAGTCAGCATCGCTGTTGAGGTCAAAGGTCAACGTATGTCCATTGCCTTCAAAGGTACCCAGAAAAGCATGGCTGGCATCACTACCTATCATCTTGTCGATGCTGAGATCGGCGTTGAGGTTGACGGTCTCACCGCTATAGCTGTGGCAGCCGTAGTTGACGGAGGTGGCAAAACGGTTCCAGTCGTCAACGGTGTTGATGTCGTGGATCGGCTCACCGTCCAAACTTAACACGGCGGAGATGACCACATCAGCGTCGGGAAGGACAAGAAGGTAGGCTCCATCAGTGCCACTAAGAGAACCGTTACTTGCGTTGAAGCCGATAACGTTGAAACCTTCCGTTGCTTCGCCAATCAGATCAAGATAGACCGTTTCTCCATTGCCTGCATAGATAGTGTCATCGTATTGCAACCCCGAACCATAACCGGAAGTCGTGATGCCGCTGACGGCATACACGGTGCTTTCATCTATGTTTGTGAAACCAATGATGACAAACTCGCCAGGAGTGATGCTGTGGGCATACTTGCCTTGAGCAGTGCCCAAGGTCTGGAAGTAGAAGCAATTGTTGAGGGTGACATCATTTTCCTCATCGTAGCGGGCGAGGGTCCTGCTGCTGTTCGTGCCGACAGTGACTTCGGAGGGAGCGAAGAAGCAATTGATGAGCGTCACCGTGGCATTTTTATAGGTCCAACCCACCAATCCACCGCAGTGGTGTGTGCTGCTCCCCAGCAATTTGCCGTTAAAGATGCAGCCTTCAATGGTGGTGCTTCCGCCACGGACATCGGCCACAAGACCGCCATGGGTGCCGTCACCGCTGACGGTGCTGGTAATCTCCATCGCTGAACGGCTGTTGGTGATGGTCATAGTGCCGAAGGCTTTTCCGACGATGCCTGCCGCATTCTTGTTGCTGGTTTCGATGGTGCCTGTAGTGCACAGATTCTTGATCGTGGCGTTGTTTACAAAACGGAAGGGAGCACAGACTTCTCCTGTATTACTGGCGGTGAATTTCAGCGTGTGGCCATGGCCGTCAAAAGTGCCTTGGAAGCAGATGTTTTCGTCCGATCCCACCATGGTGTTGACATCAATGTCGGCGTTGAGGTTCACCGTCTCTCCCTGATAAGTATGTCCGCTGTTGATGGCGAGCCTAAAGAGCCTCCATTCACCTTCCAAGTTGATTTCATGGACGGGATCGCCCACAAGGGTCATTTCGGCGTCGATGTAAACATCCCGATTACCAACGGGGATGAGGTATCCCAACTCGTTTACCGCAACAGTCGTACCATTAACCTTTACGCTGCTGAAGGCATAGCCTTCGTGAGGCTGTAATTGGAGCGGTAACGTGCTGTTTTGGGCACCATAATACACGCCCTCGTACAGGAAGCCATTGTTTATCGTTTAATTGTTTAATTGTTGAATTCAAGATTAAAGATTGAATTTATTGAATATATTGTATTTCAAGGATTTATTGTTTTGTGTCGTCAATTTTTTGAAATTTGCGACAAAAATACAAAAAAAAACATTCACTCCACAAACAGACAAATGGTTGGACGATTTCAGACAAATTATCGAATGAAAAGACCAAATGGAAGGGGCTTACATGTCAGGGGAAGTTATTTTCCGCGTCCTTGGATAACGATTAACACCGTGTAAATTAAAATTTTGATATCCAGAGCAAGGCTCACGTTTTCGATGTAAAGCACATCGTATTTCAGGCGTTCCACCATTTCATCGACATTTTCGGCATAACCGTATTTCACCTCGCCCCAGCTGGTGATGCCAGGCTTCACCTTCAGCAGCAGGCGGTAATAAGGTGCCTTTTCCATAATCTTATCGATGTAATACTGACGCTCAGGGCGATAACCCACCAACGACATTTTTCCTTTCAGCACCGTCCAAAACTGGGGAATCTCGTCCAAACGCACCTTACGCATAAACTTGCCAAACTTGGTGATGCGCGGGTCGTCGTCGCTCGAGAGTTGTGGCGTGCCACTCGACTCGGCATCCACCCTCATACTACGGAACTTGGCCATATTGAAAGGCTTACCACCCTTCCCGATGCGCTCTTGCACATAGAAGATTGGTCCCTTTGAGGTGGCCTTCACGATGATGGCGCAGGCCAAGAACACCGGTGACAGAATAATCAAAGCCAGCAACGAGGCCACAATGTCGAAAGCACGTTTCACAACCCTTTGCCATACGGGCATCAGTTCGGGCGTAACCTGTACCAAGGGCGCCTGCCAAATGGCCGACTGCTTGACAGTGCCGAAGACCAAGTCCTGCATGGCGGGGATGATTTTCACGTTGGCATCGGTCGTGTCGACCACTGAGAGCAGCACCTTCATCGTCTCCACCTCAGAACGCTCAATGGCAATGATGACCTCTTCCACGTTTTGCTCCTTCACAATCTGCTCGATCTCGCGGTATGAGCCCAAGCGTGGCAGATACTCGGCGAGCTTATACTCCTTTTTGTCGTACACATTGAGGAAACCTATCAACCGGCGACCCGAGGGTTTCACTTCTTCTTCGATCTCCTTAAAAATGGCACAAGCATTGTCGTTGCTACCCACAATAAGCGTGTTGAACCCGATTTTCTTGCTCCGAATCCTCGAAATCACCGAGGTGGTGATGATGACTCGCGGAATGTAAGTGATGACAAATTGAAGGGTGAATAACGCTATAAAAGATTGATAATAAGACTTGTATGAAGCTACCTCATCGTCAAGGATGACCACAAAGAAAAGGACGATGACACCTATCAGTGTGATGAAAAACGTCTGCCCCAACTCTTTCAGCCTCGACTTTTGGTAGACCTTCTCGTAGGCACCTGTCACTGCATGGAGAATGAGCCAGCAAATGGGAATGATGGCCACACCCAACCAGAAACTGGGCGTTGTAAACGAATGCGTGATGCGGTCCCAATAGTTGATGTAGAGGTCTTCATGCGCCTTGCGGAAGAAGTAAAACAACGTCCACGCCAGAATGGAAGCCAACCAATCGACGACAAAATAAAGCGATGCCAATCTCTTCTTGTTCATTGACTTAGGTTACGATAAAGCAGTTTCAGATTATCGAAATAATAATAACGTGGCTCATCGATGGGATGGTATACATACCCATAGAGAATATCTTGCTCGGTGGTCAAGTCGGAAGTGAGGTAGAGCTTGAAATAGTTGGAATTGATATTGTTGTTCATCATGGGGCCGATGTTGATGTAAATCTTGTTCCAACGTTGCGGCCTATCGTGTTGTTTGTCGGTAGGCGTCACCTTCACCAAAGGCATCTCGGTCAGCTGATAGTTTTCAAAATACTGAACGCCAACAAAGAAGGTGTCGTTGCAGCAGTAGTCCATCTCCAACAGGCAATATACGCCATAAGTACCTTTATAGAAGTCGAACTCGTCAGCGGTAAAAACGGTGAAATCCATCGTATCAGGCGGCAGTTCCACTTTTCCAGAGAAGAATGAGTTGGCCGAATGCCAAGCCCCATCTCCGGTGAAACGCACTAGACTCGTGTCGCTGCTGTCATCGGGTAACAAGGAGTTGGTATTCTCGAAGTCCTCCATCCAGGCCACGCTGACACCCTCGCCAACGGGATAATAGCTCAGCGATGGACTCAAGTTGACAATGCTGTCCTCAACCAGATTCACATTTTGATAGATACGGGGCATATAGAACGGATACCTGTCGCGTGAAGCCGATATGCCGTTCACCTTGATACCACCATAGACGGACACCTTGTGCGGACCCTTCTTCAAAACAGGAAACGTGCTCGGAAGCTCGAAGCAGCCGATGGGATTGTCGTCGATATACACCCAAGCGTCAGTGATTTTATGTGTCGTGGCGCCATAAACGAAATAATCCGTAAGGGTGTCCACGTCGATGGACTCGATATGAATGTAGGAAGGCACCGTCTGCGAGCCTTCAAACTTATTGCACGAAGAGGCTGTCATGGCTAGGAAAAGGAGACCCAGCATGACAGAAAAGATAGAATTCCTTGTCATAGAACTATATTTGATAAGGTAACGATGGGGCTTCATGAATATTGTTTCAAACGGTTTTTATTTCTGCACCTTGGAGATGGCTTCATTCACAGCGGCCAAGATGCGGTAGGCCAGTTTCAGGACGTTGATGCCGTCGTCGATGGTGACGGCAGGTGTAGTGTTGTGAATGATAGCGTCATAGAAGCTCTCCAGCTCCGTCTTGATGGCGTTGATGGGATGGATTTCGGGTCGCTCAAAGGTGATTTGCTTTTCGGTGCCGTCACCCAAGGTGATGGTTGCCGACAATGGGTTGGTCTCGTCCACTTCGTCTTTAATGCGGAAAATCTCAGCCACCTTGTCCAAGAAATCTACCGTGATGTAAGCTCCTTTTTGGAAGATGCGGGTCTTGCGCATGTTCTTCATCGACAGGCGTGAAGCAGTGAGGTTGGCCACCGTGCCGTTTTCGAACTCGATGCGCACATTGGTGATGTCAGGGGTCGGGCTGACGATGCTCACGCCGCTGGCGCTGATGTGGGCCACAGGCGACTTGACAATAGTAAGCAGAATGTCAAGGTCATGCACCATCAAGTCGAGCACGACGGGCACGTCGGTGCCACGCGGATTGAACAACGCCAAGCGATGCGCCTCGATGAAGAGCGGATTGTTAATAAAGGGCTCGGCAGCAACAAAGGCCGGATTGAAGCGTTCCACATGCCCCACCTGCACCTTGACACCAGCTTCGTCGGCCAACTTCTTCAAGGCATTGGCCTCGTCAGGCGTGGCCACGATGGGTTTCTCGATGAAGACGTGTTTGCGTTTCTGTAAGGCTTTGGAGGCACACTCGAAGTGGCGGATAGTAGGCGTGACGATGTCGACCACATCCACGGCATCGATCAGCGCATCGATGGAATCGAAGCATTTCAGATTCATCTCGGCTTCCACTTGCCGCGCTGTCTCACCGGCAGGGTCATAAAACCCAACCAAATCGTATTTCTCTATCTGTTTGATGCAGTTCAGGTGGATTTTGCCCAAATGCCCTGCACCTAAAACACCGATTTTCAGCATTTGAAAAAAATTTCCGCAAAAATAGTTTTTTTATCCTTTGGTTTGACGTAATTTCGCGCCGCAAAACAGAAAAACCGAGGCCCCTGAGCCCTGAGCTTGTCGAAGGGTCGAAGGGCCGACCCACCCGAATTATGACCACCAACTTAGAAGATAACTACCGTCACAAAGGACTGCGCCAGCAACTTGTCGACCAACTGCGCACCAAAGGCATCACCAATGAGGCTGTGCTTTCGGCCATCAACGAGGTGCCTCGCCACGTGTTCCTCGACTCCTCTTTCGTCGAACTTGCCTACCAGGACCAAGCCTTCCCTATCGGCTCGGGACAGACCATCTCGCAGCCGCATACCGTCGCCTTCCAAACCCAACTGCTACAAGTGGAAAAAGGCATGAAAGTGCTTGAAATCGGGACGGGATCAGGCTATCAGGCCTGCGTGTTGGCGGCAATGGGTGCCAAGGTGTTCAGCATCGAGCGACAGCGCAACCTCTTCTTCAAGACCAAGGAAATCCTTGAACAGCTGTCGTTTAGAGTCAAGGTCTTTTTGGGCGACGGCTACGAAGGCTTGCCGACCTACCAGCCTTTCGACCGCATTATCATCACGGCAGGTGCGCCGAGCATCCCCGATGTGCTTGTCCAACAGATGAAGCCAGGCGGCATCATGGTCATCCCAATGGATAACGCCGAAGGCGATGGACAGACCATGCTGAAAGTCATCAAAATGGAGGACGGGACGCTAAAAAAAGAGGAATTCGGCGACTTCAAGTTCGTGCCGATGCTGAAAGAGATTGGGAATGACTAGTACAGCTTGACAACATCTTCGGGAAGCAAATGATTCCCTTGTGGTTCTTCAGGATTGTTTTTCAGGAAAAGTTTAATCACCACATTTTTCTCTTGGGTAAAGTGTAAATGCTTTGCTATTTTTTTCAGTTTCTCCGTAATAAGTCGCGCATTTTCCAAAGTGGTCCACTTGCATTCACCAATAAGAATGTTTTTTTTGTCCATTGACTCAGCAACTATGTCAAGTTCAACATTTTGAGGCTTGCCGTCTATCATGACGCTACCCCACCATCGGCGCGCCTCACCAAACGTAACGCCATCAATGACATTGCCCTTCACAGCATCACGACATATCCTTTCCCACCATCCACCAATATGGCCTGGCATCTGCTCTTTCAAAACAGCGTCAACAGGCGCATATCGTTCCAACTCGATAAAAGACCTCATGGGAGCCACAAAACGAAAATGAAAACTCAAAAACGGGTCGGCAATTCTATATAGGCTTCGTTTTGTGCTTTTTATGGACTCTCCAAAAGGAATATCGCGTTCAATATATCCCAAATCGATAAGCTTTCCTATAGGACGTGAAAGATTGGTGGCAGGCTCCTCGCATCGTGTAGCGATTTCCTTTAGCCTTGTCGCCCCTTTCCCGATAATCGACATAATCGTTGATATTTTCACAATATCATTCACATCATCGTTGAAAAGCCTTTGCGGTTCTTCATAAAGAATGCCTTGTGACGACAACACATTGTCTCTCAAAGCCTTGTCCTTGTCACCACTTTTCTCACGCAAGACCCAGTAACGTGGCACACCACCCCATAAGGCATACTCCTCAATAGTCTCAACCGCATCCAGATGAAGTGCTTCCCCAAGATAAGGCAACCTTATCGGATTCAACTTAAAATCCGAGTCTGAATGGCCATACAATGGAGAGGCCTCGTCATAAAGAAGGTCATACATCATGGTTTGTGACGACCCGCAAAGAATAAGGTTATATTTCAATTTGCCGTCATCCAGCAGTTTCTGTATCACCGAAGGCAGTTCAGGACTAACTTTTGCCAAATACGGAAACTCGTCCAAACAAAGGGTAATTTTATCCTTAACCCTGTAGTTGATAGCCATAAAGAGGGCTTCCCAAGTAGGATAATGAACCGAATCAAAATCGGGGAAAACATGAGAAGCGACACTTGCGAGCAAATCACGCTGATTTGAGGCATCCGTTTTGTCAGCCTCATAATAAATGTCATCGTCAGTCAAAACATGTTTAATCAATGTCGATTTTCCCAACCGTCTTCTTCCTCTGATGATGACAAGACAAGGGCTGCCGCCATTCAATAACTGTGTAAGACGCTCCGTTTCCCTTTTTCTATCAACGAACTCCATAATTATTATGCTTTAGAAACATTATGTTTTATCAACATAATTTTCTGCAAAGATACATGTTTTTTTATACGCAGTAATAATTGCTGAATAATTTTCATTTTGAAGCAACTCTGAAATATATCATCGGTTCTGTTTTCGGCAACTTTAAATTATGCTTCATAAACATTATGTTACAACAACATAATTATTTGTAAAGATAAATGTGTTCATATTTCGCGAATAAAGGACCATCCCGATGGGTTGTGCGAAACTGAGTAGAGACGCGGCGAATAAACCACCTCCCGTCACCTCACTTTTTGAATATCCCACCCAAAATCGAGCGGAAAATCTGGTTGCCCAGCTTCCGTCCGAAGGTCGTGGCCGTGGTGTTGATGGTCTTCTCCAACGCCTTGCCTGCCGTCGACTTCTTCTTTTTGGTGCTGGTACTTCTGGAGCTGGAACTCTTTGAGCGTTCCCTTTCCTTGGCTTCCTTGGCCTTGCGCTTCTCTTCTTCCTCAGCTTCACGTTGCAGGCGTTTTTCTTCCTGCTTCTGCTGCTCGATGAGAAGTTCGTAGGCACTTTCTCGGTCGAAGCTCTTGTCGTAGATGCCATAGAGGCGCGAGTTGCGGATCAAAGCTGTACGCTGTCCTTCGGTGATGGCTCCGATTTGGCTCAACGGGAAGAGGATCTTGGCACGTTCGACGACACAAGGTGCACCCTTCTCGTCCAAGAAGGAGACCAAAGCCTCGCCTGTGCCGAGTTCGAGGATGGCAGCTTCGGTATCGAAGGTAGGATTGGTGCGGAAGGTCTGTGCAGCCGCCTTGACGGTCTTCTGGTCTTTTGGGGTATAGGCCCTCAGTCCATGCAAAACGCGGTTACCCAGCTGTCCAGCAATGATTTCTGGAATATCACTCGGGCTTTGGGTTACAAAATAGACACCTACGCCCTTGGAGCGCACCAGACGGATGACCTGTTCAATCTTGTCAATCAACGCCTTAGAGGTGTCCTTGAACAACATATGGGCCTCGTCGAAGAAGAATATCAGCTTGGGCAGCTCGAGGTCGCCGACTTCGGGCAGTTGGGTGTAGAGTTCGCTCAGCAGCCACAGCAGGAAGGTGGAATAGAGCTTGGGGTTAAGCATCAGCTTGTCAGCAGCCAGCACGTTCATAATGCCGCGACCGCCTTCGGTTTGGAGGAAGTCCAACGCATTAAACGAAGGCTCGCCGAAGAAGATCTCGCCGCCTTCTGCCTCCAAAGCCAACAACGCACGCTGGATGGCGCCCACGCTCACCGACGACACCGTTCCATAGGTTGTGGTGAACTCCCTGGCGTTCTTCGCCACATAGTCGAGCATCATCCGCAAGTCCTTCATGTCGATGAGCAACAGACCTTGGTCGTCGGCAATCTTGAAGACGATGTTGAGGATGCCAGTTTGGGTTTCGTTGAGATCGAGCAATCGGGCCAACAGTTGAGGTCCCATGTCAGAAATGGTCGCTCTTAGCGGGTGTCCCTGTTCACCATACACGTCGAAGAAACGTGTCGGGCAGCCGTGGAACTGCGGGTTCTCGATGCCGAATTCGGGGCAACGCTTCTCAATGAAGCTGCTCATCTGACCAGGCTGGCTGATGCCCGATAGGTCGCCTTTCATGTCGGCCATGAAGCAAGGCACGCCAGCCTCGCAGAAAGTTTCGGCAAGTACTTGCAGGGTGACAGTCTTACCCGTACCCGTGGCGCCTGCAATCATACCATGACGGTTGGCCATCTTGCCAATCATGTAGATGGGGCCGTTGTCGCAATGTGCGATGTAAAGTTTATGATCTTCTGTATACATATTCGTTTGTTTTAAAATTTAAAGATTCAAAATTTAAAGATTCAAAATTCCGTATTCAGCATTCAGCATTTATTCTAAATCGGATGTATTTGATGGTCAAACCTTGATCAAGCCACATCTGCTCGTAGAAGGTGCGGATGGTTTTCACCTCAAGGTTGTCGTCATTGGCATAGAGGTCATCGGTGGCATAGAGTAACGGCAATCCTTGTTTCTCCACCACGTCGTGGAGAGTGAACTCATACATGATGGGGCTGTCGGTCTTGAGGTTGAGGATGCCGTCGGGACTGACAATCTTGCGATAACGGTCGAGGAACTCCGGCGAAGTGAGACGATGGCGCGCATTGCGCTCACCTTCACCAGGATGCGGGTCGGGGAAGGTGACCCAAATCTCTGCGACTTCATCCTTAGCGAAGAAATGCTCAATCTGGTCGATGCGGGCACGAAGAAACGCCACGTTCTTCAGGCCTTCCTCGTTTGACTGCTTCAGGCCGCGCCAAATACGGGCACCTTTGATGTCAACACCTATATAATTAATGTCGCAATGGGCACGCGCCAAGCCCACGGTGTACTCACCCTTGCCACAACCCAACTCCAACACGATGGGGCTGTCGTTGTGAAAGAAGTCGACATGCCACTTCCCTTGCAGCGGGAAGCCCTCGCTCATGATACGCTCATAGCTGTATTCGAACAAGTTCGGGAAGGTCTTGTTCTCGGCAAATCGTTCCAGTTTGTTTTTCTTTGACATAATTCCTTTTTTCTGACGCAGAGGATTATATGATGATTTGAGAGTGCAAATATAAGGAATTATTTTAATAATAGTCGATGCGCTTGGAATCATCAAACACAGGCTCATATAGGTTCTCGTCAGGTTTGATACCGACGAGGGCGCAGACAGCTCTATTGGCGCGAACTGTGAGATCATTCACGCGCTCCCTGGATTTGAGGGTCTTATCCGGATAGATAGGCTTGCCGATATGAAGGGTAAACAATGCGATCTGGTGAAAGACATGCTTTCTGACCCAACCAGGTTCGCGGTAAGAAAACCCCATAGGGATGACAGGCTTGTCGTTCCGGACAGCGATGAAAGCAGCGCCACGCTTGAAAGGGCGAATCGGAGCATAGTATTCCCACATGCTACCCTCAGCATAGATGTGAAGCCAGCCGTGCTCTGAGAGGAACTTGTCAAGGGCCTGAAGGCAAGCCTCCTGACCATCGGCATTGTTTTCAGGGATGGGAATCCCGCCTACCAAACGTATGCTCACACCGTCCTCGCCGTTGACGTTCCTCTCCCATACCAAAACGTTCGGTTTATAGGGGCGGAGTGCTTTCAGGACTGCGAAATAATCCCATAGGTGAACGTGATTGCAAACGGAAACCACGCCATTATCAAGAACGTCTTTGTGCTTTTTCAGGTTTTCGCGTCCTTCAACCTTCAGTCCCAGGCGAATCTTCGTCATCGGAAAAATAATCACGTTCAGTATGATTCGAGCCACACCCTGCTTGAATCTGAACAAGCTGGACTTATCTATATAAGGATAGGATTCATCGAAAACAATACCACGATCCTTATGAATCTCAAGATAGTGCTGGTCTGTTTTTTCGGGATACGGGTAACGGTTCGTTTTGGGATCAAACATAAAGTAAAGGACTATTTAAGTATCCACGCCTTATATTCCGTGTTGGCTCTGATTTCGCGAAGCGCAGCCGTGGCTTCCTCATCAGTGGCATAACGACCGAACGACACATACCACTTGTCCCCTCGCAACTCATGGAAGGCAGCACTAAAGCCTTTCTTATGCAATGAATTGACCAAACGAGCGGCATCCTCCTCATGTCCATAGATTCCTGCAACAATCCAGATATTAGCCTCTCGCACAGGCTCTTTCCATTCCCATTTCTTCTCATAGAAAGGCAACTTGTAGGTACCAGGCGCGCTCATTGGCCCACGTTGCGCTTCCTCCCATGGGAATCGGATGGTGTCGAACTCATGCAAACCATAGAGAACACCTGCAGCTATCAAGAGTCCCAACAAAACCCACAACCAGCCGTAACGGTGCGATTTCTCTTCTTCCTGATGCACAGCCTTTTCGTCCACCGTAACGAGCGTATTCTTTTCCTTGTTTTGTTGTTCAATCTCCGCCTTGATTTCATCCTTCGACTTCGAACAAACCACCGGCTCCGGGTAAAAGTCGCACAATCCGAAAGCATCGGCGTTGTAATTCACCGACTTATCCTGTTCGAACACAAGGTTGTTGTCATAATCAAAACGCAGTGTGCCGATATGATCCAACACCAATTTCTTCCCTTGCTTCATCTTATTGAAGCAATCGGAAACAAACAGCACCAAATGCGTCTTTGCCTCGCTTTTTGAGATTCTGTCTTTATCCGATATATAATTGACAATCAAATCATTATCTTCACGTAAATTGGCATCAAAAACGATGTCGCAATTGGGCATGGTGAAAAAGTTCGCCACAGGGTTCACCTTGGCCGAGGTTGTCTTCTTCACAAAAGCACCCAAGCCAGGCACCACCACAGTGTCACGGACAAACAAAAGGTCTGATATGGCTTCTGCTATCGAAATCATCTTACCCTACAAGTTGATTCTGAGCGAATTGCAAGGCTTTTTCAAGGTCTTCTTGCGTGTCGATAGATATACTTTCGAGTTGCGTGATGCCCATACGGATGCGTAAGCCGTTTTCCAACCAACGCAATTGCTCCAGCGACTCAGCCATTTCTAGCGTAGTAGCCTGCATCTCAGCGATTTGGCACAAGATTTCAGTCTTGTAGGCATAGAGACCGATATGCTTGTAGAATTCACCCTTTTGCAGCCATTTGTCATGATCCAAATTGCGCATGAAAGGTATGGGGTTACGACTGAAATACAAGGCATTACCTTGCTTGTCCATCACCACTTTCACCACGTTGGGACTAAAAAGCTCGTCCTCGTCCTCAATACGTTTTGCCAAGGATGCCAACTGAGTATCGTCACGGCCAATCAACTCAATGACTTGGTTGATTTGTGCTGGGTCAATGAAAGGTTCATCCCCTTGAATATTAACCACAGCATCGTATTGGTCTTGAAGCATATATAATGCTTCGCGGCAACGATCGGTGCCACTACGATGGTTAGGGTCTGTCAGCACATATTGACCACCGAACTTCAAAGCTTCATCGGCGATGCGCATGTCATCGGTGGCCACTACGACAGCGTCCAATTTCGATTTCCAAGCCTGTTCCCAAACACGTTGGATCATCGTCTTCCCTTTAATCATTTGTAAAGGCTTGCTTGGAAAACGCGTCGAGGCGTAACGTGAGGGTATGATTCCTACTACTTTCATATTCAAAACAATCCATTCAACGAGGCTTCGATACGGTCGACCACTGTGCTGAGATCTTCGGGGTTCTCAAGCTCAAGGTTGTCAGTGTCGATGATGAGAAGTTTGCCGTCTTTGTAGCCATTTATCCACTGTTCGTACCGCTCATTGAGGTTGGTCAAGTAGCTGATGCTGATGGATTGCTCAAACTCACGGTTGCGCTTGGCGATATGCCTGATCAGGGTAGGCACCGAGGCACGAAGGTAAATCAGCAAATCGGGCGGTTGTAGGAACTTGGTCATCAACTCGAAGAGCGACTGATAATTCTCGAAATCACGGGTTTCCATCAAGCCCATGGAATAAAGGTTGGCCGCAAAGATATGGGCATCCTCATAGATGGTGCGGTCCTGGATGACATCCTCGCCGCTGTTGCGGATGTCCATTACCTGACGGAAGCGGCTGTTGAGGAAGAATATTTGGATGTTGAACGACCAACGTTGCATGTCCTCGTAGAAACTGTCGAGATAAGGATTATGTTCCACCTCTTCATAATGAGGCTTCCAGTTGAAATGCTTGGCCAAGAGTCCCGTCAGAGTGGTCTTGCCCGAGCCTATGTTGCCAGCTACTGCAATATGCATAATACTCTTGTTTTAGGGTGATAAGAAGGGGCTAAAATAAAGAAAAGTCGGCAAAAGGAGGCCAATTTTTTGCAGAAAAATAACAACCTATTGATTTTCAACTTATTTTGGTGCTTTTATTAGTAAATAGATACCCAGCACACAAAAGATGAAATTGGGAATCCAAGCGGCGAGGAAGGGTGACAAGCTGCCTGAGATGGCAAACGACTTGGAAATCTGCATGAAAAGGATGTAAGCGAAAGCAATAGTGATGCCGATGCCCAGATGCATGCCGATGCCTCCCCTTATTTTTCGGCTCGACAAAGCCGCTCCGATAAGCGTCAAGATGAGCACGGCTGCAGGCGCCGACATTCGGGTGTGCATCTCCACCTGATAAGCCTTCACGCCTTCCGAGCCTTTCTCCTTCATGCCTTGGATGTGGTCGCGCAACTCGAAAAAGTTCATCTCCTCGAAGTCTTCCTTCATCATATAGAGGTCGTTCGGATATAAATTGAGTAGGGTGTCGAGATTACGGCCTTTCAACAGGTTTTCCTCTTTCCCATCAATATTCCGGATGGCATACGGGTCTATTTTCCAACTATTCAATGCCACCGTATCGTGATAGAGCATATCCGACATCACCTTGTATTTCAACTCACTACCATCATACCTCTCCCAAGAAAACTTGTATCCAATTTGCTTAGCAATGCTAAAGCTCTCCACATACACGAACTCATCCTTTTCAATCTGCACGTGTACGTTGCGCCCCGCACTTTGGCTCAGCTTCTCCATGTACTCGTCCTTGAATTGTCGTCGAATTTCGTTTGTCTTGGGAATCAAGAAGTTACCAAAGTATAACGACATTACGGCAATGCAAATCGCCGCAAACATATAGGGAACGAGAAAGCGCCAAAAGCTGATGCCGCTACTCAAGATGGCTACAATTTCGGTGCGAGCAGCCATCTTTGAGGTAAAAAACACCACGGCGATGAAGGCGAACAAATGGATGAACAGGTTGATATAATATGGTATCGACATGATGTAGTAGTCGACCACCACCCGTTGCCATGGCGCATTGTGTTTCAGGAAACTGTCGATGTTTTCTGATATGTCGAAGATGATGACGACCAAAATCAGCATCGAGATGGCAAAAAAGAAAGTGCCAAGATACTTCTTGAAGATATATGCGTCTATTTTTCTCATTCAATAGTAATTTACGGGCCCTTCGACCCTTCGACCAGCTCAGGACTCAGGGACCCTGTGTGGCTATAGCCTCCTTGTCACTTTTTGCAGCATCACGTCGCGCCATTCAGCGAAGTCGCCCGCGATGATGTGCTTTCGGGCCTCTCGCACCAGCCAAAGGTAGAAGCCGATGTTGTGCAAACTGGCAATCATGGGACCGAGAATCTCGCCTGCAACGAACAAATGACGGAGATAAGCCCTCGTATATTGTGCATCAACGAAAGTTTCACCGCTGGGATCGACAGGTGAGAAGTCCAGCTTCCACTTCTCGTTTTTCAGGTTAATGATGCCTTCGGATGTGAAAATCATACCGTTACGTCCGTTGCGCGTCGGCATGACGCAGTCGAACATATCCACACCACGCGAGATGCCCTCAAGGATGTTGGCCGGTGTGCCTACACCCATCAGATAACGTGGCTTGTCCTTAGGCAAAATGGTGTTCACCAACTCGATCATCTCATACATCTTTTCCGTCGGTTCACCCACGGCCAATCCGCCGATAGCATTGCCATCAGCATTCTTCGAGGCGATGTATTCCGCCGACTCCTCGCGCAAATCGCGGTAGACGCAACCCTGCACGATGGGGAACAACGCCTGCTCATAGCCATATTTAGGCTCTGTAGCATTAAACTGCTCGATGCAACGGTCGAGCCAGCGGTGGGTGCGCTCCATCGAGGGCTTGGCATACTTGTAGTCTGCCGTACCAGGCGTGCATTCATCGAAGGCCATCATAACGTCGGCACCGATACTGCGTTGTATGTCCATCACACGCTCTGGCGTAAACAAATGCCGCGAGCCGTCGATGTGCGACTGGAAGGTCACTCCTTCCTCTTTCATCTTACGGATGCCCGTCAGCGAAAACACCTGAAAACCACCGCTATCCGTCAAGATGGGGCGATCCCAACCATTGAACTTATGCAAACCTCCGACGGTTTCCAGCACCTCCAAGCCTGGGCGCAGATAGAGATGATAGGTGTTGCCCAAGATGATTTGCGCCTTCACCTCATCACGCACATCGCGCAAGTGGCAGGCCTTCACCGTACCTGCCGTGCCTACCGGCATAAATATCGGGGTCTCAATCGGACCATGGTCGGTGTTCAGGACACCTGCACGGGCATTGCTTTTCGGGTCGTTAGCTGCAATAGTGAATTTCATCGTTGTAATTTTGTGCAAAAATACGACTTTTTTTTGCAACATTTTTATTATCTTTGCACTCAATAAAAATTGAACAACGTGCATATCGAATTTTTCTTTAACCGTATCAGTTTCATTGTTTTAATCGTCTTTGGCATTTGCCTTGTCATCCAATTGTTTTATCATTGGGGCTTTTTCTCGAAAGTAGCCTTCTACAAGAGGAACGCGCGCCCGAAACTCGATGAGGAACTGGAGCCCGTATCCATCGTGATTTGCGCCCGTGACGCCTACGAATACCTTGTCGAATTGATTCCCGCATTGCTCCGGCAAGATTACCCTGATTTTGAGCTTGTTGTGGTGAACGACTGCTCTGATGATGAAACCGAGGAGTACCTCAAAGACCTTGAACGCAAAGAGACCCGTGTGAAGCCCGTGCAGCTCAAGCAGCATCTTAACTTCTTCAATGGCAAGAAGTTCCCGCTCTCTATGGGCATCAAGTCGGCGCAAAACGACCTCATTGTCCTCACCGACTGCAACTGTATGCCCGTCAACGACCAGTGGCTGCGTAGTGTGGTGAACCGCTACAACAACTCGACCGAAATCGTCATCGGCTATAGCCCATACGTGCAGAAAAAAAGCAGCCTGAACCGCATCATGCGTTTCGATGCCTTGCAAAATGCCCTGCTCTACCTCTCAGCTGCCTTGAACCGTCATCCTTATATGGGCATCGGCAAGAACCTTTCCTATCGTAAAGAACTGTTTTACAGAAGCCAAGGCTTCATTTCGCATTACACTACTTCGGTAGGCGAAGATGACTTATTCATCAACAAGGCGGCCACCAAGAAGAACACTGAGGTGCTGATTGATGCCGAAGATACCATCCTCACCACCCCCACCAGCAGCTTCAAACTCTGGATGCGGCAGAAGAGCAGCCGCTACTCCACCGTCTCAAAATACGACGGACGTTCCCGGCTGATGCTGAGTCTGTTTTACGGCTCGCAGTGCCTGTTCTATGTATCCTTTATCGCTTTGATTGCCCTTTGCGCCAGACCCGCCTTCACCATCACGGGAGGCGAAGCATTCTACATCCCGATTTTGGTGTTTTTCTTCCTGCTTCGCTTTGGTTCCCAACTCATTATCTACCACAAGGCTTCGAAGCGTTTGGGTGAAAAGGGATTGCTCCCTGGACTGATTGCCTATGATTTCCTGTTTGCTTTCCTCTCGCCTTGGCTCAGGTTGATGGGCAGGATGAATGTGGGAAAGGAATAAGCTTACCCTTTAATCTGTATCACAAACCCTTCCTCAATCAGCGGCTGCACCAAATTCCTCATCTCCTCTACCGTGAACTTTTGCAAACCTTCCTCAGGAGTGGGACGGGCGATAGTGTAAACCATGATTTCTCGCGGTTTCAAAAGGCGTACGATGTCCATCCAACCATTCAGTACTTCGGGACTTGAAGAGTCGAAATCCTTGCTTTTCAAGAACATAGTCTGCAAAATGAAATTGCCGTTGAACTGTTTCAAAGCCTCCACAACACGGTGGATGTCGTATCCTGGCAAAGGGTGATTAATCTTTTCAATCAACTCGTTGGTCGGGGCATCGATTTTCATCGTGGGGTTGTCGACCTTGCGCAAAGCGTTGAAAACCTCGGGCTTATGCACCATCGTGGCGTTCGACAGCACCGTAATCTTGGATTGAGGATAATACTTGTCGCGCAAAGCTATCGTGTCGTCAATAATCTGCGGAAACTCAGGGTTGATAGTAGGTTCACCGTCGCCGCTGAAGGTGATGGAGTCGATGGGGGCTTGAACCGTCAAACATTGTTGCAGCTTGGTTTCCAATGCTTTGCGAACCTTTTCAGCCGATGGCAGTTGAGTGTCGTTGCGCCCATCCTTGTTCCACCCGCACTCGCAATAGATGCAGTCGAAAGTGCATATCTTGCCTTTTTCAGGGAGTAAATTAATGCCTAAGGAGCTGCCTAAACGGCGGCTAAGAATGGGACCGAATACGACTTCTTCTCTAATCATGGTTTTGTTTTTGACTATGGCTTATGGCCTATAGCCTATGGCCTGCTTCAACTTTGAGGGTGCAACTCACGCCCCTGATGAAGCAGGCCATTAGCCATTAGCCATAGGCCATCGTTACTTAGCGTAGCTGACAGCTCTAGTTTCACGGATCACCGTAATCTTAATCTGACCCGGATAGGTCATCTCGGTCTGGATTTGCTTTGAGAGGTCGTAGGCGATGCGGTCGGCGTCTTGGTCGGTCACCTTGTCGGCACCCACAATGACGCGCAACTCGCGGCCAGCCTGGATAGCGTAGGTCTTCACCACACCCGGATAGCTCATAGCCATTTCCTCCAACTTGTTGAGACGCTGGATATAGGCCTCCACCACCTCGCGGCGGGCACCCGGACGGGCACCTGAGATGGCGTCGCACACCTGCACGATGGGCGAAATCAGGTTATCCATTTCGATTTCCTCGTGG